>Ga0123342_1000828_pt1 | contig 50673 bp, 20 predicted proteins | sample Turbeawhitnodule_FD_89960 | JGI IMG/M metagenome (GOLD analysis project Ga0123342, IMG submission 89960) | Root nodule microbial communities of legume samples collected from Mexico - Turtle bean Mexico white nodule | ecosystem: Host-associated > Plants > Roots > Nodule | place: Mexico: Nepantla...
GGGATTTGTTTCTCTAGAATTAGTTGTCCATATTTCCTAAAATAACTAGCAGGCTCATGTATATATAGGTCTAATGACCTCATAATTTAAAAGAAGAAAATATTATTCCTTCTAAACTTGATAGTCTCTAAAAATTGGTTTCTATTTGATAATTTTCTTGTAGTGTTAACTTCACGTATAAAAAATAATTATATTTACAAAAACACATTGATTCTACTAATAATATTTTCATTGATATGTTTATATAAAGTTCGACTATGTTTTTAATATAACAAAAGATAATCTATAGAAATTTTCGGTATCTTTTGGAAAAATTGAAAAGATGAACATTTCTATATATTAAAAAAGTATTGTGAAATTTAAAAATAAGATAAAAGCCAAAAAAATCATCAAAGAAATTAAATAACATAAAAAAGTAAAGTAACTCTTAAAAAATAAAGGATGAGGAAAGGTAAATAGTAAGACATATAAATGTAAAAAAAAAACACTTATCAAATTTATAGTGTTGGTCACATGCAAAACACTATTAGAGTGATGCAAAACACTATTAGAGTGGGTTAAAACATTTGTATGTGGACTTGAAAATCACATCCATCACAACGTCGGTCGTGGCAACACAACACAAACACAAATGGAGGCAAACATCTTTGTGTGGGTTAAACTAGGTAAAGCCAAAATATATAAGGATTTTTGTTTGGGTTGAACCGACTCTACACTTTAGTTGGATGTAGCTAGGGTTGTGTCGTCTCTAGGTTGAATTGGAGCATGCTAGAACCAGGTGTGCATTAGCTTAGTTGGTGCATTCTAGGACCTAATCGTCAGTATTTAGGAATGCATACAAGGACCAGAACAGTGCAAACCTTTATACATGTGTTAGGGCCTGACCGACCTTGCTTAAGTGATTTAGAGACACTTAACCTCATTTTCACATGTCGGCTCATAAGTGCCCCTTCCTATCTTTAAAATCCCTAACTTTGTCTCTTTCAAATTCCTTTCTCTTTTCTTCATGCTTTGCTCTTCAAATGCTCAAATATGTGGTTTCTTCTTCCTCTTTTGCTTTTTGGATGAGTAAAGTTTTTTTATTTTAGTTTTGTTGTATGGAGGGGAAGCTTGGGTTGTGCTCATTGGTTGTTGTGCATATGAAGGAGAAGCTTGGTCATGCAAGTTTGAGTTCTTTGTTTATGCGTGAGGCAGATGAGCATTTGAAGTTGAAGTTTGGGTTAGTGTTTGTTAAATCCTGATTTAAAATCTAAAATAATAAAATTTTGGTAATTAATATTATATATGAATTTAGAAATTAAATTATAATTTTGTATTAATAATAAAAACTACTTTAAATACCAATAATTTTTTAGTTTATAAAATAATATCTAACTTAATTAATATAATAATTAATTAGTCTTTACAATTAGTTGTTATATAGTAATTTTATTTTAAAGTTAAATTAGATATTATATTTAATATTTTAGCAATATAACTGACCCTCAAATTTATTAAAAAAAATAATGCCTTTTTTTTACTTCAACAATGAATTTTAAATGTCTTTTATGAAAAAATTATGGATGAAAGTAGAAAAGCCTTAATAAGCCAAACCATTAAAATGATGGTTATATAATGTTTGGTAGTTGTATATTCATATTGAGCGTGTGAAAAATTAAAAGGAAAAAAAATAAAAATGTGAGATCAGAGAGATGTGATGAGAATGTGAAAAACAAATTTAAAAGAAATGAAGTAGTTATAAAAATATTAAATTGTCTAAAAATATTATTAATAAATTATATGTATAAATTTTTATTAATATAATTTTTTATGTAAATTAGACAATTGATGGTAGTCTATGACAATATATAAAATTGATACATTTTTTTGGTATAACTTTTTAAAATGTATTTATCTTTATTTATTTTAGATTTAAATATATTTTTAATCTCTTAACTTTAAGTTATTTTTACTTTTAGAATTTTAAATTAATTCTTTTTAATTCCTAATTTTTAGAAAAATAATTGTTTTTCTTTTGTCAGTTACACCCATTGTTGGCGGATTATGTTATCAATATACATGACACTAAAATAATGATGTAGAAATATAAATATAAATATATATATATATATATATATATAAATACTATTTTGGTATAAATTTGGATTTTTTTTTTGTTTCCCTAAATCTAAAATGTTATTTTAATCCCTCAACTTTTTTAAAATAAGACAGTCCTTTGTATTTAAATATTTTTAGTCCCCAAAATTTTAAAATATTTTTCTAAATTTTAATTTTAAAATAATTCATTTTAATTTTTAAAGTTGAGAAAAACAAGTTTAACACTATTTGATATATTTTTACTTTTCTCTTTCTTATTTTTTTCCCCTCTATTTATAATAGTGGCCTAAGTTTTTACTACTACTGAGGCCACAATGATAAATTATCCTCGTTTTCATATTCAGTCTAGAACTAAAAATATTCATTCAATTTTTGTTCATTAGAGTAAAAATCAATTTTAAAATTGAGGGACTAAAAATATTATTTTTAAATTTGAGAGGATAAAATAAAATTTGAGAGATAATAAAGATATTTTGACCAACAATTTAAAAAATGATTTTGTACATCATAGTTTTGGTTACATGTGTCATTGTTGGTTACCCAATAGTTAGTATTGAAAAACCAAAATGAATATTTTAAAAAAAAATTAAGGAAAATAACAGTTTTTAATTTAAAATTTAAAATAAATCTAATTTAATCTTTATAAACGATTTTCTATATATTAACATATGTGAAGTGACGGTAAAAGTTTAGAAAATCCGTATAATAGTTACAAGTTTTAGATTTATTGTTAATTATTACAAATTAATTAATATTAATCATATCTCTAGTTAGTTTAGCTTTATCTCTGTTATTAGTTAAAATAAATTTTAATATAAATCAATTAGTATTAGTCTAATCTTATTATAAATGAGTTAGTTTGTTATAATTAATTCCTACATATAACTTGTAATCAATGTTACAATATGTTAGTGAATTATAATATTTAATTTTTTTCCTATATATATTTTGTTTATTTTTCAGTCTTTGAATATGACATGTCATAAATTTTACTTCTCGATTGAAGAGTTTTGTTGTTCATTCTTATTATCTTCTCCTAATACTAACTAAAGATACTAACTAGAGAAAAGATTAATATTGACTAATTTATAATAAGATTTATTTTAACAAACAGATATAAGAGTAATTCTAATAAAAAAAAATTATATATAAATAACTGGTAGTCAATGCCTTGATTTCAAAAGATAAAGATGTATTGAGTACAGTTATTAATGAACATAATGTATGTCTATATACCATATTCCATTTCATGTTTGATGTCTTCTCAAAAACCTCATCAACATTTTCTTTCTTAGGTGAAAAAACTGTTGAACTAATAATCACGCTGATTCTTTTGGACACAAACACTATAATGGTATTCAGAGAACCATTACACACAAACACAATTCTTACTTTAATCTGTCCACACCACAGAACTATAACTGTTGCTTAGGTGGCTGCCCCTTCCCCTTTTTTTCTAATAAAATATGAAAACTCGTCTGGTCTCCTTTGTTCTTAAAGCTATGTCCAATTTTATGCTTCAAGTTTGCATTTGAAAACTGTCCTCCTTAGGATTTCATGGACACTCACAGTTATTAAGGTATGCTCTAAAGAGGATAAAAACAAATAGTTTTTTCATTTAGTTTAAGTGTTAATATAATGAAAAGAAAGTAAGGTTCAGTTTGGAAAACAATTTTTTATATTTTTCTTTCCCTCCATTTTTTTTCTTCAATGTACATTTCAAAATTCATCTCCTCTTCCTCTCTAGTTTTCTTAAAGCAATACAAAGAAATTATCTCCTCTTTGGTCTTCTTGCAGAATTACAAAAGAGGGCAAGAGATTTAAGCAAGTGCATTTAGGTTTGATCAAAACAGAAAAACTGACCAATATGAGACATAAGTCAATTCCCCTCCCTTGTAATGGCCCTTTTTGTAGGTCAATTCTGAAGCTATCTGGTTCAAAAACAGCATAGCAATCCCAATACTATCAGAAAAGACCAAATAAGCTAATTAAGTGAAATCATACAAAAACAGATATCCTAAGACTGCACTTATTTTTCATGAAGAATAGAATGATGTATTGATAGTAATGGGATTGTTATCGGCAATAGGTGCGGATGGGAACCATTCAAAGAACTTTCGTTTTACAAGAGTAAACCTCAACATGCTGCCAAGGGAAACCACACTCAAAAAGACAGTTTATTTAGTAAATCATCGAAACTCGAGCTTCTCCACTTTGGTTTTACGTTTCGTTGTTCTCAATGACAACAATACTGTCCAACAATGTTATATGTGTTCTGTTAAAAGAACCGGAATCCTATCAGTCACAAACGGAGGAAGAGTACAATTCATAAAATTGCAACCTAGTTGCTTTTACAAGGAGTTTATATCACAAATCATCTTCAGGTAAATCCATTTCATCTAACAAAACATTTATACATAAAAAAATTACATTCCAAGACGCTAGTCAAAGGGAAAGGGGAGTAAATTCAGAAAGACAAATTAACAGAGTAAACATACAAATCACCAGACAGAAAACATCAACTATTTACTCTGACTATTAATAATCAGTCTAGCAGAAGTAAACACAAAGCTCTTCAAGAATTAATTAAACACTTGGAATGCCCCTTGATGTAGCCCTGTTTTGTTATCAGCCAAAGTTTTCCTCTCATCCAAACTTAGTCAAGTAACCCCATTATGCAAAACAGGTTTTATGAACTTTCTACAAGATGATTATATATATACAGCAAATGTGAAGGCTTGTTTATGAAAGAATTTGATAATCATACAGAACAAAAAAGTTAATTTAGCATGAAAAGCCTTCTTGGAGAATTTCTAACAGGGGAACACAATGCATAACTCAAACTAATAATTTTCCCTGTTCTATCTAGCAGATTAAAGTGCTTTTCATTGTTTGTAGATGATGTCCAAGTCATGCCACCAAATCTCCCTAATGGATGGAGCATAACTCCAAACAAATAGAAGGCTATGCAGTTACTTTTGACATCACAACATAACCCCAAGTTGCATGGAGAAATTTCATTACCATTCTTCATTTCCCAAACCCTGTAATTTGTGACTGTTATCACCAACACATATTTGAGTGAACTAATTCAACAATTCCATGAATAATATACATAAGAACTACCCTCATTCAGAATATACACGAGAAGTATATCAGCCTTCTGGTGAAATACACATTCGACACATCGCTGGTGACAAAATTAGAGAATGGCGGCAACAGCCAACAGCGAAGGCAAAAGTGGGAGACGCAAAGAACCTTTGAAACATTGCTGCTGCTACTTGTGCATCACAATAAGAAAAAAGAAAGAAAAAACCACATCCATCCATCCAAATTGAACTACCCCCAAGTATCATCTGAGACCTTCAACCAAGCCCTCTAATTCCCTCTGTCCAAACCTCCTACCATGAAGATCGGCGTCCCTACACCTTGCCGTGAAGTAAAACAAAAGCCAAGTAACCATGAAGTAAACCTCCATGGTGGACTGAAACATCTTGGCGAAAGACCTCCCGCAAACCCGGCCCAAACCCCATCTGACAAAGGACCCACAAAGTATAGCCTCCAAGCACTTAACCTGAATAGCCTGGTTGAACATAGTAGATATCAAATAGCACCCTTCCTTTACAATCTCCCTCCCACTCTTCCTCGAGTCCACAATGGCAACCCAAGCATCCACAGAGAATATAAAAGCCACAAAAGTATCCACCAGAAACCAAGTGAACAAGAACCCAGAAATCTCTCTCTCAAAGCCCCTAACCCAAGGAGACATAACAGAGAAGGGCATCAATTTCAACCTCACAAAGAGCTTGAAAAACGAGTACTGATCCTCAATTTCTCCGAAGTACCACAACCCCAGAAGCTGCGTCAACGCGTCCCTCACAGCCCAACGCATCAGAATAAACCCCGAAAGCCTCTTCAGACCTAACCTCGAACCATCCCAAACCAAAACCGTAACGGAGCTAAACCTCCCCAACAGATCGTTCACAACGGAAACGAAAACAACACCCAACACCCACGAATACGTCACGAGAAAAACGAGAATCACCCATCCGTAAGCGACGGAGAGGAAACTCACCAGAAAAAACAGCGCCGTCGCGTCCCGGCGACCCACCTCGATCCCCTTCACGAAAAATTGCAAATCCACGCCCTCCTTCCTCTCCGCGTTCTCGTTCAGCTTCTCCTCCTCGTTATCGCTGTTATCGTCGTCGCGAGGCGTTCGCGACGATAGGGAGGACAATTCTTGGGTGTTGAAGGTGGTTCCTGAGCGGATGACTTGGGAAACCCTAACTCCGTCGTCGGCGAGGAGATCGGAGAAGGCGGAAGTGGATGGGAAGGGGAAGAGGGCGAGAAGGGTGGCGTTGGCGGTGGATTTGGGGACGGAGCCGAAGAGGGAGCGGTCGTCATCGTCGTCGCCGGAGAAGAAGTCATCGTCTAGGGTTCCGACGCGGGTGAGGTGGAGGAAGGGGCGGCGTCGGTGGCGGAGGGCGTGGTTTGCGGCAGTGGAGGGGAGGTCGTGGCCGTGGTCGTGATGGTGGGCGTTGCCTGCGAGGTCGAGGCGGGAAAGGAGGGCGCGGAGGGAAGGGTCCCGGTCGATGAAGGAGGTGACATGAGCGGTGCCTGTCTCGACGAGGGTTCGGAAAGAGAGGGTTAGGAGAGAGAGGAAGAGAAATGTGACGAAATTCGATGAGAACGATGACAGGGATTCCTTCAATAGGTGCGAGGTGGAGCGAAGGTGGTGCAGCCGTGGGTGGTGGTCGCTCATGGCGATTCACAGAATGCCTCTGATTTGTTTTGTTAGTTTCTTTCTGATTTCTTTGAGATTTTCTTTCCACAAAGGTAAGAGAAGAAGGTGGTGGTGGCTGCCTGGCTATGAGTCTGGGACTTTCCCTCACGCGCTTCGGTAGGGCCGTGCATTCAACGCTCTAGATGACAATACGATACCAGACTCTGAGATGAGATGAAATTATGAAAATGAAAACATGAGTCCTCGGGGCTCTTCGATTTGGGCTTCCACTTCACAACCCCTTACTTTATAAAACATAACCATTCAAATTAAACTACCTCTTTTGCACATAATTCTTTATCTGTTTTAAATTATTTAACTTATATAAAAAAATTGGATTTTGATTTACCAATTTGATTACCAAAATAAAACTTTTTCTGGGTTGATTTAATTTTTAATTTTTATGGTTAAAATTGAATCCAACTGAATCACGTTTTTCATATATTTATGTTGTTTTTCCAATTATACTTACATCTTAAATTTAATTGTTTTCCTTTCATCGAGCATGTGAGTAAAGATTTCGATACATGTGACTATGTAAATGTTATTTTTAAGAACGGATGTAAAATTAAGTGATTATAAGATTTTTTAGGGTATCCATTTCTTTAATTAACTTTTAAAATAAATATATTTTCTAAGAAACAAATAATATATGTATATTGATGGTAAAACTTGTATCATATATAATAATTTTGTTAATTTATTTAATAATTTATTTCATTTGTATCATAAATAATCAAGTGTTTTGAGGTTATTTTAAATTAATTAATAATTTTTTTAATTAGATTAAATATTTAGAACGAGAAAACTATATTCCCTATAGTCATTTTACTTAACTCGGACCAGATTGTCTCAGATGAAAAGTACATCCAACTTTAAAAATAAATAAAACTATCAATGAAACGGCTTGGTGACTTTTGAAATCAAAGTGTATTATTATCTTAAGGTTGATTTAGATTTCGAATTATAGATTGAACAGTGAATACCCATAAAAACAATGATCATAAAATAGTAACTCAAGCTCTGTAATGTCCTTAATTTCCTAGCTAAACAAAATATATTCGTTTATAATAGTTCTTCAACCGACAGGTTTTTATGTCATTTTGTTTTTATTGAGATGAGTTTGGATTATCTGAGTATGGAAGTGATTTTTTTGAAAATTACAATTTTTGATGTTGGAAATCACCAAATAATGGGGAACTTCACCTAAAAAAATCAAGTAAGATCATACAAATATCGTGAATGTAATATATAAGGAGAATCTATATAACTTAACATACTTTCTCAAAATCTTTGTATATTTATAGAATTTTTTAAGTCGGATCATACATATATCTTTGTTTCAGTTATTCTTGTATAATATCATGCAAAAACATATATAAACCGAATTGATCATAATATAATTACATCAATTAATATATTTTTGTAAATCATTAAGATAAGATCCATGATATCTAAGTTTATTTACAAGAGTAGTATCATGGAATATATTTGACCTTTTATTAAAACTTTTTTTCTTTTTCAGTGATCACGATCATGCATCAGCTATGAATCTAATTGATCCCAACTTAAGTCAAATTGGTAACGCGTGCTCGGTGCTCGATTTGTCCAGGACGGAACATCATTTAATTAGTTATAATCTCTCAATCCTATAATCACATGAACTTGTTTAAGATTTTGACTTAACGACTTATCAATCACAAGCTGACCAAAGATAGTATTCAATAAGTTGACCGAAAACAATTTAAGATTAATATAATAAAACCAAAAACAAACTTGGATTATTTGTGTTAATTAGTGATTAACTACAGTGACAAGATTTGAGCTCAACAATAAAAAAAATATTATAAACTATAGTCCAACAAAGTCCGTCGCCTAGTAATATCAATAGGAAATCTCATTAACATGTATGTATAATCATTTATCACATATTTAATATTTAATATCGAAACTAACTTAATCATCATAGAGATTTTGCATGTACACACTCCACACTTCCATCCCAAGAACATGAGTGCGTGAATATGTAATGGAGTGAACCTAAACATTGGAGCCAAAAATATTGATGACCTAAAAGAGAATTTTGTTGTCATCTCAAAATAAGTCCTTAAATAAAAGTTCTAATTAGGCTATTTTGTTTTGGAGTGTTGTGGTGATTATTTGAACGACCCTTTTACGTGCAAAAGTAAAGAGAAAAGAAAAGCATTGGTAGCAAAAGAAAAGGAGCACGAATTATGGAAAGTACGTATAAAAGTATGATAAATAGTTTAAGAAAAGTGATAGGAAAACAATCTTGCTTACAACTTATTATTGATTAAATTATTAAAACTACAGAATTTTAAAGATCATTAAAAAATTGAACGATCATATTTTACTAAACTTAATGAGCGAAAAGTATGTTATAGAGATACAGCTGCATAAAGCTGTCCTTGTTCCAAGCAAGCTGAAGAGAACCAATCAAATGGTAATTTGGTCTAAGCAAAGCATAATCGCCTGTTAATACTTCGTCACCTTTTTGTCTCATTCTTGTCCGATAAATTATGTCCATATGAAAAGCATGACATTGTATACAATTTTTGAAATAAAAATTATTGGCAGAAAAATATAATTATTTTGAATTATAAATATAATTGTACCAGAACGAATCGAAACCTTAGACTCGACATCTGATCAGACCAACCAATATGACCAACAATGAGATTGATTAATAATCAAAAGTTTGTTAATTTTCTTTTATTAGACCCATTAACCACAATAACTGAATAAATTAATACAAATATCAAAGGATACAAAAATTTGAACCTTAACGTTATAAAGTACCTTTTACAAATATAATAAGAGTCCAAAACTACCAGGAATGGAAAAGAAGTGAGTTCAGCAGAAAAGGAGAGGTAAGGACCGAAAAGTTGTTTAAATCATTCTCTTATATTCCAACCTCGTTGAATAATAATAAATTGTCTTTCACCATTAACATTTTGGAGATCCTGTACTCATACATAGTGAAAGCGAATTTAAATTGAATTAAAATATTTAGAACACTAAGGCATATGAAGATGGCAATCAACATTTTACAAAATTAACAAATAAACCAGCTGAACAACCTCATCAAATTCAATGTTCATATTCAAAATTATTCTAGTCGAGCATACTTTTAAATTTATAGAAATGCAACCCAGTAAATCGGGTTTTAGGAAATTTTGCCAATGTCAAAAGCAGTGTTTTGCTGTTTTTTCTCAAACTAGATAAAATTTTCAAAAAAAAAAAAACATGTTTTGTAAAGTTAATCAATCGGCCGTTAAGCGATTGATACTCGCAGACGAAGTGGCAAGTTAGACGTAGGGTAACATTGTTCAATATCTAATAAAAAAAGACTTGGTAACAAACTTGGCAAAAAAATAAGACTAGGATAAAACAGTTCAATTATATGTTTCCTTCCAGTGAAGCTTTTCCTCGCTTACCCCAGTCGGGATGAAAAATAAAAAAGCAGTTATACCACAAAATGTTTCCTTATGACAATGAAAAAGTTCATAAAGGCAACAAAACCGAGAGAAAACACTCAATGAAAATCAGGCTTCTCTGGGTAAGTGCAGCCAGATCTTTGGATGATAACGTTTGCTGCATAACAGCCACCTCTCACACATTCTTCAATGGGCTTCTCCTGAATCAATTGTGAAAGAAATCCTCCAACAAATGCATCTCCTACAAAGAAAAAAAATAAGAGGGATGAAACAAAATCGACATCTTGCTTGTCACCTACCAATGAAATACTGGGAGTGCCTTAAAAATCATAAATAATGTCATGTTGGTAGCAATGTTGTATGACAATAATATACAAGGCATTTAAAAGTGCAAAGAGGAATTATGTATTAGTATGTATGTGTATGAGAGAATTTATAGCCAGTATGGATTTAGAGCATATCACAATTGAAGACAACATCAACATGTGAAAATAGGCTTGCTACACAAAGCCTAAAAGCTTGACTTAATTCTCAAATTTAAGCTGACCAATTCAACTAATAAGGCCGTTCAGGATTTTTTTTAAACATAGTCTAGTCTAAAATCTATTTGGTAAAGAACTCTTAAATAGGTAAAAAAATTCAACTGTATATAGGCCATTAAACTTAAACTTATATGTATATTAACTAGATTAAGCCTTTTAATAGAACAAAGAGAACATATTCTCAAAATATTAAATTAAAATTTTAATATTATAATAATTATAACAAATGCCAAAAATAATGATATTATTTTAAATAATTATAACAATGGTGCATTTCCTCATTTATGGAGTCAAACAATGTTAATGTGTTTCATTATAAACTAAATAATAAGAAAATTAATTCCCCAATTGATCCAATTCATCTCTAACCTAATGATTATGCACCTCTAACTACAGGGCTATTCTCCAACTAATCCACTCTGCCCGGATCATGTATCCGCTTATCACCATGAAAGACCATTACGAGATTTATTAACATACCTAAATACATAAGAAATATATAGACTTGTGTCAACTAGTATCCGCATTTGAAAGACAACCTTTTACCTATTTATAAGACTTCCAATTTATTAGCATAAATAAATAACATATCCGCATTTGAACTCATATAACCAGCAGAACATTACCTGCTCCGTTTGTGTCAACTAGTTTCTCTTTAGGCAAAAGTTCCACGGGGAACTTTTTCACCTTCCCATCCTCAGCAACACATACAGGATCCGCACCCTGTGTGATAACTGTTATCCTTTTATGCGTTCCTGACACCTTTGGCCACTGGGAAATCTTTAGAGCTATCTCCTCGACATTTTCAGTCTAGAAAAAAAGAGGGAGTCAATAGATGTAATGGTTGAACATTCTAATATTCAAAACCACAACTTGCCTAAAGATCTGATATACAAGGGTTACCTCCCAGCCTTGAACTTTAGAAAATGTTTTTGCTTCAGTCTCATTTCCAAAAACAAAATCTGTATACCTGAAACACATAAAGGACATTTTTAAGAACAAATATGTAAAATTTCAATCATTTTAATTTATCCGAGATGAATCCTTACGGTAGAGCTTTCTCCAGCCTCTCCCTAAATAACTCACAGATGAAAGGGGCAGAAAGGTTCATCGAGAAGAGCTGCATACACAAATAAAATTTTCAGAAACTTCCTTAAAAAGGAAAAAAACAAAATTTTCAATTCTATTTAACCTTTTTATTTGCAGCAGCATGCTCAGCAACTAACAGGATGGAATCTGGTGATACAGTGAGGAAAAAGCCAGCAATATAAATATATTTGGCTTTTTCAACTGTGTGAGGGAAATTTGCACAATTAAAAATGTCAGTCAACTGAAGTTTGAATTACTCAGATATGAAGTGTTGACAGAAATAAAAAGAGCCTGCATAGACCAACAAGAAGGTACCTAGGGCCCAATTTTCTGGTTTCTTCAAATGCTCAGACTTGTAGCAATTTGCAGCTGCTAAGTTTGCCACAAGCGACCTGTATTCAGAGACAATCAAAATATAAGGCTTCCAAAAATTTGCAATCAAGTAAAAGTCAGGCTGAAGGGTAGGATATACTTTCTTTATAAACAGCATAAAATAATTTCAATTAGTAAAAACACCGAAGAATAAAAAATACAGAAAAGTTTGATGTCTGACCTTTCGCCACCAACTATACAAACAGCACAAGTTCCAGTAGGTGTAGCTTTATCTTCATGATAGTGAACCTGGTGAATGAAAAATAAGATCATATCTAAGCCAGTACAGAGAAGCACGTGACAATGAAAGGAGAAGATGAGTGATTAAACCTACATTTACACCAGCCAGCTTTGAGCTCTTCTTCATCTCTTCCCCAAACTTATCATTTCCAATGCCACCCATGAAACTTGTTGCACCAGGAACTTGGAGCATCCACTGCAAGAAGAAGAAGTAATGGTAAATTACTTTAACCAAAGCTACTAAAAATCCAGAGTATTACCAACTAACTATATAGATACATACCTGAGCAACCTTGATTGAATTCTGAGTAGAACCTGTCAGCACAAAAAACAAATCGTAACAACTGTCATTACCAATTATGTTTTTCCACTGCTGATTTCTTTCTTTCTTTCTGCTATTGAGTTCGCTTTTGATATTAAATATTAAGAAATTATCCAATACTCCAGATCTAGTGAAATACCTCCAGCAATGTACTCCACGTTATACTTCTCAACCAATTCTTCATATCTGAAATGGAGAACCTTATCAAATGAACTCAAAAGATATCTTTTATCTAACAAAGTAACCATAAAACTAATCTGTAATTAAAGATCAGCAGAGAAAGATCCAAAACCTTATTAAAATAGGAGGCTGAATACCCATGCATTATTGCAACAAGTCTTTACTTTACAATCATGCAAAATACACACACTGATACCAATTACCAGGTATCTAGGGGAAGACATGCCAGAATCTGAGAATTCCTTCAATAGTTAATATAAAACTTAGATCGAGTTCTGTAAACATTTTCTTGTCTTGTATTTCAATTAGAGTTGAATTTTCACCATAACTCTTTTAATGCAGACCTTTAGCATGCTCGCTAATGAAGTAAAGCTTTAATTCTAATTTAAAAACATCACCCAAAGCAACTATTGACCATATAACTGTATAATAAGAGTAAGCCCATGCAACCCAAGAACCACATCAAACTAGCACGTTTATGATATCCCAAAGAACACAGTCAAAAACCTCACAACGTGTAAAATTGTAAAAGGACTGCAGTGCTTGCCATTACACAAAACTCGACGTTCCAATGACAAAAACCTCAGTCGCCAAAGCAAATCAACAAACCGCAAACTCAACCACACAAAACGACAGCGTTACAGGGCGAACAAGAGCAATAGGCAACGCAACAGAGAAGTAAAACACAGCGCGTAAAAGCCAACGGAGTAATCTTACATAGGTTTGTGCTTGTCGTGCGCGAGAATCGCATTGTTCAAGGTGAGAGAGTACCTGGCATGTCACACAGAAAAACAAGAGAAAGAACATTCAGAAGCAAACGAAACGATTGACGACGTCGTTTCAGCATCTAAGAAACGAGGTTAATCGTTATTCAGGAAACGAGTGCGACACTAAAAGTAACAAAAATGGAGGAAATAACGACATGCAAAAGTGAAAGGTGGCGAGAGTGATATACTTTTTCAAGAACTCGGAGTCGACGATGGCGGAGATGTCGAGGAGAGGGTTTCCCATGCCGAGAATAATGCCTTCGGACGCCATTGTAATCGAATCAAACGAGACGGTAAACGAAGAGTGAGTGAGTGCGGAAATGAATGAATGATGACTAATGCTGCCCTTTTATACGTGGTGCTTACTTAGAAGCGGTGTGTCTCTCTTCGGCCCACACTTTGAAATTGAAATTTTGTATGCCATTTTCCACCATTAATCACAGAAATAAATAAAAAAATTAATCACCGATTTCTCCTAGTGATTTTTTTGGATCTTTAATATTGAGTTTTAATGAAATAAAAAATATTATTATTAAATAAAAAAAATCAAATTAGATGATAATTTATACTCACATTATTTTAAAGAAGTAAGTAAACAAACAATAATTACATTTTTTTAAATACAAATATGCAACTTGTTAACTTATTCTTTCGTAAACATATGCTTTCTAAAATGGATGAAGTGTAAATTAAAAATACTCATATATTTATTTGATAAACATTGATATTTGTGTGGTAAATTATGTTTAGGGTTTATTATAATGTTAAATATTGGTAGGGGTGGTAATGCGGGCTTACCCGCCCCGCATAGGCCCCCGCATTAGGATTGCGGACTTATTTCACTGACCCGCCCCACATAAGAAGTAACCCGCAGACCTGCGGGTTGCATAAGATTTTTTTTTTCAAAAATTAAAATTTAATTAATTATAAAAAAGTTATCCTACTACTGAAAATTAAAATTTTATCCATGTTTCAATTTATTTAATTAAGATAAAAATATAAATTCAAATACGGGATTGTTAGAAGGCTTGATTAAAAATAATTACAGTTTTGTTTTGCATCTATTTTTTATATATATATAAGAGTATCTTATCAAAGTTTTGCTACAAAATATTTTAATAAAGATGACTACTTTTTTAATTAAAATCTCTTCTTTATATTATTTTTTTATTAACAAATTTTAAATATAAGATTTTGCTTAAAACTAATTTCACTATCACTCTCAATACTAACTCCTTTAGATGATTAAAATAAAATATTTATTTTCTTTGTACATTAAATTCAATTTTTTATAAATAAAACAAAAAAAAGGTTACACTACAATAATGGGTGAATGTGGTATAATTTTTTTTTATAAAAAAATTAAATAATTATTTTTTATTTATGTGGGTCAATGGGCTAACCCGCTCCGCCCCGCTGTTAGCCCACGTAGGCTGCGAGTTATGTGGGATGGGCCAAAACGGATCAGCGGGCTAGATTAGTGAATCTGCCCCCACACTTTTTGGTAGCAATGCGGCCCGCATGACCGCCCCACATTGTCACCCGTAAATATTAGTTTGTTCCCTATTCATACCATGGATTTATCATAATCTTGTTAATATCTAACAATTTTGCATGCTTTGACAGTATTACATAATTTATATTTTTTCAAAAATAATCTCTTAAATAATGTTTTTATCAAGAAAAAAAAAGTAATATTTCAAATTCATTAATCACATCACTCATAAACTTTCACGAATTTTTCTTTCATCTCTCTTCCTTCCACTCTATTCATATTAATCCAAACAACCTAAATTCATATTAAGTATGCAATAATTAATAATAAAATTTATTATTTTAATTATGTTTTTTAATAATTATTAAAATCTCAACAAAGTAGAATTGATGTATTAGATGTATAATATACACCTATGATTGTTGGGTGAATGGAAGTTTGTGCGAGTTCATTGTTTTATTATGAAAAAAGGATAACCAAAGTACATAAAAAGTTAAATAAATTTAAAATCATTTACATGTATAGAAAATGTATATAAACAATGTGAACAAACATGTTTATATAAGTAGTATAATGCATTTTGGAGCAAATTTTGTTAATTAATCTTGTTTAACATCAAACAATTTACACTAATCATTAAATTGCAATTAATTTTAGAAATCAAAATAATTAATTATTTTTAAACTAAATTAGAGACCATTTAGAAACTAAAAAACTTATTGGTATCTAAAGTAGTTTCTATTATTAATAAAAAAATTATAGAGTTGTTTTTAAATTTGTATGTAACCATTAGCTACCAAAGTTTTATCTACTAATATTTTAGATTCTAAATTAGTCTCTAGAAGACTAATTGAAACTAATTTAAAATCTAAAATATTAATAGCTAAAACCCTCCTAACTAATTTAGATACCAATTAAAAAACTATTTTTATAATTTTTATTAATAATAGAAATCACTTTATATACAAATATTTTTTTGGTCTCTAAAATAGTATCTAATTTAGTTAATATATTGACTAATTATTTTTTATCTGTAATTTTAGTTATTATTTAATGAATTTCTTGTAGTGTTATATATGTAATTGTAATTGAAATGAGATAAACAATGAATTTATATATTCAATATATTAATATAAATAATGTTAGATGTGGGTGACCATGGTATCAAGAGAAATAAATATCAATACACCAATAAAGAAAAATATAAAAAACAAAATGAGAAAAAAAAGAATTTATGTGGACCAATAAAGTTACTTCATGAGAATAAAGTTCTTTCATGACAACAAAACTTAAGATCAATAATTTTTTTTATAATAAAACAGGTTTTGGTTAAAATACTCACCACTATTATATTATATAAATTTTTTGTCTAAAATTTCTCAATGTTTTTTTTAAGGATACGCGTCACTTATTAGTATCATGTTTATGTTTGTTCATGTAATGTGTATAGATGTATTAAATATTTTTTATACAATATTAATTACATAACTCTTTTTCAAACAACAACTTAGTACTTAAAATTTGATGGTCTATGCATAGTTGGCATGTCGTATTTTCATAATAGTTATTGGCATGAAGCAACATTAATGTGTTTTTCGACAAATCTTTAATGTAGATAACTCTTCAAGAAATATTGTGAACATAATATAAGTAGTTATAATATTATATGAATGTCTTATAGTTTGTCCAAGCATAAGCTTATCAAACAAAAATAAGTACGCAATTTGTTTTGCATTTAATGTCGCCAAACGAAATTATTTATTAATTAACTAATAATCTTACTTCGTAAAAACAAAATTTTAGTTTGATCACCACTCAAAGTGATTCGTCATTCGTGGTTACTTCTTATGATTATCAGATGAAGCATTTGCATCTGTCATGATCTAGAAAATTCATGTTTTAACACTCTCTTACAAAAGTACTTAATCAAAACAAATTGGAATCTAATGAACTTTCTCTAACATTATCTTTGTCATCACTATTTATAATAAAACTAGTAAGTAAGTCGTAATTAATAAATCATTAAATATATTTTTTATTATTTACTGTGATGTTTTTCTAACATTCAAATTTATATATGATTTATTAAACAACTAATATGCTAACATTTGATAGCATTTTAAATGTAAAACTTTGTTTATAGATGACTCATATCATTTCCCTCTTTTGTTGTCATCTAGTTCCGCTACTCAAGAGTTTCATCCGTATTTTGGTTTGTCAAAGTTTGGAGTGACCATTTTGATTGCTCTAAAATCATTAAAAGTGTTTGGTTGGGTTGTTATATTAACTGTCTCGTGTTTTACTTGTAACAAAAGCTCAAAAGTGTCAAGATGGCTTACAAATATTGAATAAAAAACATGTTTAGTGATGTTAATAAAATTGTTATTGACAAACAAGTTGCTCTCACTGGCCTTCAAACTAAAATTGTTACTTAAGGTGATTTTCCTTTGACTGACTTGAAATCTAATGAGGAGCTTGCTTTGGATGATCTTAACATGGCTTTAGATAGACAAGCAAATTTTTGGCAGGAGAAAGCCTGTGTTGATTTATATACTGACAGTGAAGGAAGTACTAATTTTGTTTCATATAATTACTGGATCTACAAAGATAACCATTATATTTCAAGGTTGGTTGATTATGATATTATCTTAATTGACAAACAAGAAATTGATTCTCGTATTTGCATTATTATACTATTGTCTTTGTTGTTGTCACTTATCATAATTTGACTTATATGAATAACTTTGTGCATTATTATGTCTTCCTACGATTTTTAACTTTTAAAATTATTTACTCCTCTTAAGCCTACTAATGAAGTGATAAAGATCGAGATTAATCTTAATGTTAATAGTTCTTATGGTCTTGATGGTTTTGGGGGTTTCTTTCCTCAAACTTATTGGATTTAGTTAACAGTGATTTTTGTGATACTCCCTTATATGAACTCCAATGTTATCTTTTATTCTTAAAGTTCAAAGTCTAAAAAATCTTAAAGACTTTTGTTCTTTAGTTGTTACTACTTTTTGTTTCATAATCATTACTAAAATTCAAATAAACTAAGTATTATTGTTAGTTGTATTATCAACCCTCATCAAAAAGCATATTATTGTTAGTATTTGTGTTGCCTTCAAGACCATTATATATGTTTCATACTAAAGCTAAAGGAGGTAATGTAACCATGAAGATTTATAAACAAAATGTTTTTTACACTCTCAATTGAGATTTTCTTCTCATTGCTTTGCATAAGTTTGTTTTTTTATGATAAGTTTTTCAGTTGGGTTAAAACTATTCTGCACTTGACTTTTGTCTTCATTGGGGTTAATGGTGGAGTGGTTGCCTATTTTAATTATGGTAGAGGAGTTCGTCAAGGGGATCCCCTATCTCCTCTTTTGTTTATCATTACTGAGGAAGATTTAAGCATAGGGGTTTCACTTTCGGTTGATTCTAAGAACATCCTTCCCATGATGAATTTTAAAGATACTATTTTTCCTCCCATACTCTTTATGCAATTTTTTTTTGTCTTTTGCAAGGTTAACAAGAAAAGTCTTATAAGTATTATGCAACTATTTCATATGTATGACTCTGATTCGTATCACTGACTCAATAATATTAAAAGTCATTTTTACACTAGCAACGCTTCTTACTCCAATCTTGAGTTTTGATGGAGGTCAACTTTCGTTTACTTATTTGAGTGTTCTCCTTTTCAAAGGTGCACCTAGATAATATTTCTTAGTTTAGTTGTTGATAATATTAAAATCAGATCGAGTTATTAAAAAGTAAGTTGTTCAGTATGATTGGTAGGACCTAACTGGTTAAATATATTATTATTATGACTCTTGTTTACAATTATAAGGTTTATAGATGATCTATGAATCTACTTAAGTAGGCATAAGGGTGAATTTGTAATTTCATCTAGACTAGAGATATCTTGAAAGGTTATAGTGTGATTATTAAATAAGACACTTTACGTTTTCACAAGCAGCATGAGTTATGTGTGATCAATCTTAGAGAATAAAATAATATATACATGCTTAAGTTGGAGTTTTACTTACAGTAATTTGAATTGGTCTTGGGTTATAAGATCATGTTTACTAAAAATGTATAATAAAAGGATTACTCTTAATGATTGACATTTTGTTGTTCTTAAAATTTCTAAATGGATCATTAATAATGGCTAATTTGTTAATTTATGGAATGATGTTTGACTCTTTTTTTATATTTTTATGTATCGAGATTTTGGTATTCCTAAAACTCTTAGGTTTAAGGTTTGTGATACCTAAAATGATATTGGTTGTCACACATCCCAAGTTCTTTAATAAATATTCTAAATATTGACAACACCAATTTTTTATTTATTACTAACAAGGTTGATGAACATGTTTGGATGATGGATGAATTTGGTTTACTTAGTATGAAGATTGTCAGTATCTTTATTCATGTCAATTATGTTTATTGTTATGGGAAAAGATTATTCGGTCTAATATCACTTCACCAGCTAAATCTTTAGTTATTTGGAAATTGTGGCATGATCGTTTATCATCTGATGAACATTTTCATACAAGAGACTTAACTTATGTTCCAGATGTAGTTTATGCAACCTTAATGAGAATAGTTTGAGTTATATTTTCTTTGAGTGTGTTTTGCTAAACTTCTTTGAACCTAGATAAATTATATTTTTACTAATATCTCTTGCTTTTCTATTAATAATATTTTTTTTATGAAAGAGTTATCCTTGTATTTGTACTTTAACCTTCGTTATTTATATTATTTGAAAAGCTAGAAATCATATAAGATTTATAAAACCTACCATCTTTCAGTCGATTGTTCATTTGATTTATTAGAATATTCAAATGACAAGTAAAAAATGTTCTAAATTTATGCATAATGATATGATTGATATTTGCATTTTGAAACTTTTTAATGTTTGTACTAGAATTTTCAAAGGTACTAGAGTTAAATAGGTAGATTGGTTTATGCTTGGGGTAAACTAGTTAAAAAATAATGTTGATGGTGTTGTCGGAGGTTTTCCTGGTTATGTTTTAAGTGATGGCATCTTTAGAGGCAATATAGAGGAGTTCGTTAGAAGATTTTCTCTCTATCATGGATAATTTCCTCCATTTATGCTAAGTTGATGACTGCCATCCTTGCAATAAAGATCTCTAAATCTAAAAAGTTACAAACACAGTTGGCTTGAACATGATTTTTCTTTAGTTTGCAATGTTATCCAAAAATTTTGATATCGTTTTGTGGAGGTTGAAAACTCATTGACAAAAGGCTTTTAACTTCTGCAAATATGTGGATTTTAAAGTTTCAGATATATTTTGTGAGGGTAATATATGTGTCGGTAGTTTTGCTTACATTGATCTTGTTAATGTACTAGATTTTCTTTGGTTTGATTTTTTGCTTTCCAATAACTATTTGATTTTTTGTTAGAAATCGTTTAAGTCTCTCAAAGTTTAGTTTATAGAGACTTTACATGAGTTTCAATTTGATCCGTCACACTTTCTGTATATATATATTTTTTTGTTTTGATAAAGTTTTCAACTAGTGACATGTTAAAAATCTAGCTTCTTAAAAACTAAAATTTAGTTGAAATACCACTTGAAATTATTCTTTAGACACAATTGTTTTTTAAGATCATTACACGAAGTATTTGTGTGGGTCATGATTTAATATAAAAATAAATCAAATTCATCTTTTAACAATTTAGTGTTAAAACGTTAAAATAATGTGGAGTATGATACATTTTTCTCTAACATTATCTTTATATCATTATTGTTTATAAAAAACTAACAAGTAACTAATGCATATGCATGTGAAAGCATTTGGTCAAATAATTTTTTAATAATTATATAAATAAAAAATTAAATATAATTTTGATTATAACTTTTTATTTTTATATTTTTTTTATTTATTGAGATGTATTCACTTTAACACTGTTGTGATAAGACTTAATCAAAACAACTTAAATTTAATGAACTTTTCTCTCAAACATTAATTTTATCCTATTATGAATCATAAAACTAGCAAATATACGCACACAAATGCGTTTGGTTGAATAATATTTTTTCTAAAAAGTTATATAAATAATAAAAATTTAAATGTAATTATTATTATTATTATTATTTATTGTTGTGTTTTTCTGTCCTTCAACTTTGCAAAATATTTTGTTAATCAATTAATGATTTAATTTTTAAAAAACTAAATCTTAGTTGAACCAACCTTAAAAATTATTTATGAGATATTTGCTTCTTATATAATATGACATATTCATATTTAACACCTTGTTGTGAAAACACTTAACTACAAAACATGGGTTGATGATTGAAGTGTTTGTTGATATGTTCATAAATATTTTTTTATGCAGATGAGTCTTAAATTTTATTTGCAGAGCATATAAGTCATTTCTTTAATGAAACTCATAGTACAAGTTTACATAATTAGTTAAATATCACTGGAGCACTCTTCTCACTGTAAAACTGTAAAAATTTGTAGAATGAAACTCAAGTACATGGGAATAAGTAATTAGATATTTTATCGTTTTACATCTAAATCTTCCTTTTACTTTTTAAATATTTTGAAGGAACCACTGGTAAAAATCCAAAACACTTGATTTTTTTACTTATCCTCCATCAATATCGAAACCGACCAATTTTAAATCCATTTCTTATATTACTTTGTTAAATCCATTTTTTACTTATATATTTTTCTTCTTCTCTAAGTGTACTCTATCTCATTTAGTAAGTTTTTATTAAGTGGTTGCATAAATAGAGGAGGAAAATGACATGTAAATGTCTTTATTATTGTATATCCATTCAGGATTTATGAGATGGACTGCATTGAGGTGGTCCCCTACTTCTCAGATGATATTGTATTTCTTATGTTTGTGTATGTTTGGGATGGTTTTGGCTAAAAAGATTTTTCTATTTAAATGTTCTTCACTACTTTGTTTAATTACTTTCTTGTCTTGTAATTTTAAATTTGAAAAAAAAAGAAACTTTGTAGATTTTGCTACAATAAATTTAAACAAAATATTCTTAGTGCAAATTAGTGTAAATGATCTCTTAGAATTCTTTATTAATAGGTATAGTTTATGTATCATTTTTTTTTAACATATGTGTTTTGGTCTAATTCTCCATATTTTTGTATTTTTTTTTTAATAAGAGGGTAAATTATTGTTGTTATTTAAGGTATCAGTCTAACTGAGATGTTAAGTAGCACAATAATGCCTAATATAAAAGTTTTTTATAAAAAAAAATTTAGTACAAATGATCTAATTTAATATTGATATTTATTTAATCTAAGTATACATGTATACATTTTCAATATAATTTTACATTATTTAACAAAACAACATAGAATTTCCTAACAAGTGGACATGATATTATGTGTTTTGCTTTTGTAATATTGTTTTGGTTCAGTTAGTAATGCTAAGCTGTTTTTGGATTAAATTGTTTGAAACTCTCCATTTTGAGGTTTTTGCTGGTTTATATTTGATTCCCATCCTAGGTCCTTCAGCCAAACAAAAGAGATTAATATTTGGTACTTTTTTTTCCAGTTATGGGGAGTCACAAAGACCACATAGACTCTTTAGTTTTTATGAATGGCTATTTGAAAAAATTTCAAACCTAAGAAAAGATCTCTAAATGAAGAATTATTTAAAGAATTTATATATAAATATAAATCTTTTATATATATATAACTACTACAAGAAAAACATAAAATAAAAATCAATTTTAAATAAAAAAAATAGTTGTTATAATAACTAAATTAGAGATATTTAAAAAAAAAAATTAGTTTCTAAATTATTTTTTATTATTACTAAATGGTTTCTAAATGGACATCTCATTAGCAATCAAACTTTTAACTACCAATTATTTAGTTTTTAAATTTGGTAACAAAACCTTGATTGCTAATTAAATATCAATTTAAAAATTATTTAACAATAATAAAAACTAATTTAGATACGTAATATTTTTAATCCATAAAATAGTCTCTAATTTAATCACTATAACAACTAATTTTTTAATTTTTATTTCATAATTTTCTTTGTACGGTATATATCACAACTACCATAAAAACAAGACACATGACACTTGTCATTATGACGTTTAATAACATACTCTCATTAGAAATCTGATTAAGAATTTATATGTAAAATAAAAAAAATTAGAAAAATCCATTTTACATTTAAAAGGTGTTAAAAAACTTATCACTCAACTTCTCTTTCTTTTAGGATTTATCTGGGTTAAAAGATGGGAAGTGAAAAGTGAAAAAATAGAAAAAAAATTAAGAAAAATAAAAATAAGAGGAAAATAAAATAACTTTCTATTGACTGATAAAAAAGAGACGATAAGTATCTTTATATTTAAAAAAATAAAAAATTAATAATAAGAGGCAATTTAGGAAGTATAATTAAGTTTAAGAGAAAAAAATAAAGGAAATAATTATATAATTAAAATTAAACATATAAAATGTATTTATCAAGACAACGAATTCCTTTATATATATATATATACACATATACACAGGTATAGATAATTTTATTTATTACTTTAATAAATATTTTTAACATGAATCATCATTTCAAAGTAGAAAGTGATGGGTGAGTCTTTTCATTTTCTTTATATTCCCAGTTCCGTACAATCTAATTAAAACAAATAAGATGGGCCAGCTTTACGCGACAATCGCGTTTGGCTCCTCTTTCCTTCGCGTAGGGACTGGAAGTGATTTCACGGTGAGACAAAAAATGATGTGACGCATGGCCATGGGGCAACGCTTCCTCTTCCTCGCTTCTTTTATGTGCCTACACTGTTCTTCATCTGCATGCTATTTATATTCTTATTTTTTTTAACTCTCAACAGTACATAGACAGGGTTTTTCTTCTATTTTGTTGATATTGATAAATCACTCTTTAACAGTAACAGAAACAGACTCGTACACATTTTGTAGTTTAATGTGGAATATCTGTAGTTAATTAATTTATTTATTTTGCAGTTTGTTTGTTTACTTGGAGGTAGCTGAACAGACTCGTAGTTTATATATACACCAAAAGTTGCTGGTGATCACAGTAAAGTGCGGGTTATTACACAGTAGGGTTTTGGTTCATCTGAAATCACTGTGACCTAAGAGGTAACAAACTGATGTGTAAGAAAACTTGTACGGGAAACTGTTGTAAACTTCCTATTTTATTTTCTTGCTGATAAGCTGTTTTCGTCTTACTAAATTAAGAAAATGAATTTCTAGAAGGTCTCGTGGTTTTGTTTGTTCTAAAGGATGGTACTTTATCGTTGAAGAAATGAAGATTGAAGAACATGGTTTGGGTTTCGGATTATTTTTTCTAAGGTTATAACCCTTTAGAATAAACTTTACCGATTCTTCTCCTTTAATGTTTCAGGTAGTCCGTGATTCCTTGATCCCGTGATCAAATATCTGTGATATCATGAAAGATACTACGACCGAGAACCATACTGCTGTCTATGACATGAGCGATCAGACTCTTGTTATGGATGAAGTAGGTTTTGTGATTCAGTTGGCATTTTGATGATTTCTTTCATCTCATGCGGCACTGTCTTAATTTGTCACTGTTTGAATTAATGCCTAAATGTGCAGACCTTGAGTCAGTGGAGGCTATTTGTTTTAAATAAATAACAAATAATAATAGTAATTATCATGGAATGGAATGAATGTCCGATTGAATAAAATGTGAATTGCAGAGATCTAAAAATGAAATGAATTGTATGGAAAGCAGTTAGCTGGTAAAAGACAATTTGACAATAGTGACAAAATTAGGGAGTATGGATTCAAATATATAAAATTAAGCAGCAAAATACAAACACTTTAGATATATGCTTGTGAAAAGTATCCTTGGGATGACATTGTTAGGGTATAAGGAGAATAAGAAATTAGTTAAGATAGTTATACTATTAATGAATTAGTTGATTGAGGTGTTAGTTTGGTATAAATAAGGGAAGAAAGAAGGATAGGAGAAAGGGGTATACGTGTCTTTGTATACTGACATTTAGTTCTTTGTGAAGGGGAAACCCTGGTAGAAGAGAGTATTCTCTTATTTCTCGTTATTTTCATCCCATTCAATAAAAATCTTTATTTTCTCTCTTTTCAATTCTTGGTTCCTAACAATTAGTCCAACTTTTCGGATCTTCGTGGGGGAGCCAATGTCAAAGATGGAGGAAGCACAAATTTGGGCCAAGGGGAGTTGCCATCATTTGTGTGGGTAGCTCTAATTGGGTGGATTTGTAGGGCTGAAAAATTCTTTGAGGTACAAGAAATTCCTTAAATCCATAAGTTGAAGTATGCATTCATGAGTATGGAGGGTGTGACAATACTTTGGTTTTATTATTGGTGGCAAGAGAGCCCAAATATGGTAGCCGGCCACAACTTTCTTGAAGCAAGACAATAAAGCTTGGATAAAAATTGTTGGAAAGTCTCACATCACTTGCCTCAATTCTTGGAGTGCGGCTTATATATTTTTTGGATAACTTAGCTTAATGCCAATTGGTTTTAAGATGAAATTTGACATGGTATCAAGTTTGTATCTCATTTTAGTAATTGTCTATTTCGGTAGGTTCATCTGGTTTGGCAAGCATATGTGGACGGGGTGTTGGAAAGTCTCACATTGTCTGTCTCAATCCTTAGAGTACATCTTATATATCTGTTGGGTAACACTACTCGATGCCAATTGATTTTAAGATGAAATTTGACAAAACTTGCATCAAAGAAAAGGAGACTCCAATTGTGGAAAGAGAGTACCAACATTTTAGAGCTAAACCACATGCGATACAAGATATTGAATGAAGAGCGTGATCTACATATGGCTGAACAAGGCAAATATAGTGTTGAGGGAACTGGGTTAGAATGCATTGAAGCAAAGATTAGTTCTTGTACAAGCAATCCACCTTTGATGGATTGCAAGATTTTGGGCTACGAAAACATTTTCTTGGTAACCCAATAGTAGAGTTGAAAATGAAGGAAGTTGAAAAGGAAAGATGCAACCAAGCATATTATTTTCAAATTCAGATTTGCATAAAAGTGTTGTTACTCGTTGAACCTAGATTCAATCATGAAGGTGGTTTGAACATAAATGGTATTAGAATCTTGGAATTTTAGCTTGCTTGGTGAACCTTTAGTATTAAACTTCGTTGCGTCTATGGATGATTGCTTGACAATGGAGTAAAGGAGAAAGGAAGGTTCAGAGGCAGGAAAAGTGATTCATGTTATACAAGGTCCATCCTTGTTCCTATCACCACCTTAGCCTTTGGATTTTTGCTTGCATGTAGTGGCTATTGGGTTCCCATTCCTATGGTAGGAAAGCATATAAATGCTTTTAGGAGGACAAATGAAGATCATGGTGATGAAGATGAGGCATAGAATCTAGCTTCCATAATTCTAACATTGAGGACAAGGTTGATTTTAGAAGGGTATATTGTTAGGGTATAAGGAGAAGAAGTTAGTTAAGATAGTTTAGAATGTTAATGAGTTAGTTGGTTGAGTGGTAGTTAAATATAAATGTAGGGGAGAGGGACAAGAGAGAGGTTGATATGTTCATTTGTAGATTGAACTTTAATTCTTTGTAAAAGGAGAAATTTGCTTCATTATACCCAAAAGTCTCATGTCGTTTAGAGTCAAGATCAAGGATATAGTAGAAACACCATCCTCACTCAACCCACTGAAGTGCTTTTTCAGGAAAAACTGGTTATGGAGCCATCGACCACCGAAGGGGATATTAGTTTTTGGATGTGATGACCCTAATGATGTCTATGGGTTTGAGGTCAAAACATTGAAGCTAGAGAGACGACCAATACCACCCTTGTCCTTTAACCTTGATTGTGGGGATTGTTCCACTACACTCAAAAGTCTCATATTGCGTGCTTCGATTCTTGGAGTTCAACTTATATAGGGTAATTTCACTTAATGGCAATTGATTTTAAGAAGAAATTTGACATAGTCTGAGAGCCTATAATTCATCATGGTAAATCGTCTATTCTTCGATTTTTTCAGTGGTCTAAAGGTGAAATCTGACACATATTGCTTAGGAGATGAGGCCAAAGATAATTCATATGACCTTTCTCCCTTAATCTTCTAAGATGCCTTTTGAAGCCAAAATTGTGATGAAACCATCAAACCAAAGTGAACAAATATGGAGGAAGTGCTCTCGATTTCTTGTTCTTTTCATCTTATTCAATAAAGAAGTCTTTTTTCTTTCTCATTTCAATTCTTGGTTGCTAACAATCCCCTCTTTCTATATATATGACAAAAACCTCAACCGACTAACTCATCAATATTCCATCTATTTTAACTAATTTCTTACATCCAAACATATATACAATGACTTTAATTGAACCAAGAATAGCAATCTGTGTTGACATACATAATTACTTAGTGGTTGTATTGATTTGACTCATACATCTTGCTAGGATGGAGGGGATGCCCGTTCTAAGTGCATTGAGGGATTGGCTAAAGAGTATACAAATAATGCACAAGCAAATTCTCATGTGAAAGATAAAAACTGGGGCAAGGACGTTGTATGTTCCAATTGCTTGGGTGGTGGAGTACTTTTGTGAGTTTCCATATTTCACCTTTAAATGGTTTTCACCTTTTTATATTTCTATGGTTCTCTTTTCTGCCTTCACAAATGTTTTGCTATGTAGAAACTCATTTGTTGCATTTTCCTCTGTAACTTCTGCTGTACTTTATTTCTTGGATGGAGTTTATGGTTTAATGACCCAAATTGGTCAGTCTGTTCCAATCTTTTTCTTATACCTGCCCTACTTTTCCATTGGGATTAATAACATTTTGTGGTAAAGATTTTACGAGATTTCAAACTTGTTAGTTACTTTCAGTTTGTAGTAACTGAAAGCATTTTGTTAAGATTTATTTCAATTGCAAATTTACGACAATTTGGACAATTTTGGATTGAATATGTTCTTTTACAAAGGAGTAGGTTCCTATGAATAATAATCAACTTCGAAGGTTTTGGAAAGATTATGTATTAAAATTTGTGGCTTTGACTGTAGTTTTTGTGGTTTTCCATCCCTATATTTTTAAAACCTCTGGGTTCATCTTCCAGTTTTGGAAATTCACTGAAAATAGTCTCAATAATGACTAACTTCATTAATAGTATGGTTGCTTTAGTGTCGAGTAGATAGCCACATGGTAAGTGTTGTTGCATGTGTTCTTTTAAAGAATGTATTTTGCCATAGAGAAAAATAAAATTTGATTTTAGTCCCCTTCAAATTTCAATTTTAGCCCCCCTTTGTTTATTTGATCTTGTTTTAGTCACTTTTGAATCTGTAATATCTTCTCCATTCCCTTTTACCTTCATCTCACCAACAACATTGCGAGATATAGTTCTAACCACTGCTAGGGATTATGACCATAGTAATCTCAAAGTCATGTTGTCTGACACTCTTCTATAGCTAACAAATACTTGGAGCTCTAATTCAACAGCTTCTGCAGCCTTCAAAAAACCTACTGGGTAACTAGATAATACATTTAATAAATTAATATCCTAGTCAACTTTTGATCCTCCACTATAGCACCATGTCAATTATAATAAGGCAAAAGAAATCAACAAATACCACGTCCTTTCAATCCTTTTGGGATTCCTTAGACTGCAACTCTACCTTTATCTTGTTGCAATTGACATTATGCCATAATGAAAAATTGAAAATTTTCTTTGGATAAAAACTTTTTTAAAATAACACTTGCTAAATGGTAGTCATGAAGACGCCATGTGTGACCCTTGTCACACATTGTCACTTGGTTGACACGTGTTGACCAATTTTACTTAGACTAAAAGAGTATTTAACCTCAAGATATCAGCACCAAAACGAGCATATCCTGAAATAATTGCTTTTAACTTCTACTTTTCTTTGTAGCAAGTAAAATTGTTTTTGTGCATCTGTCTTTGTTTAAAATGGACTTAGGCATTATAAATTAAGACATATTTGTTGTTGTCAATTGCTTTTGTTTATCAATGTGGAACTATATTTTAGATGTTGCTCTGGAAAAGGATGCCAGAAGAGGTACCATCCCTCATGTGTGGATCCTCCTCTCAAACACATTCCTTTGAGGTTTTGGCATTGTATCTGGTGCACTAAGAAAAAAATAGAGTTTGGCGTGCATTCGGTTTCTGAAGGAGTGAAATCCATCTTGGATTCTAGAGAAGTGGTTTCAAATAATAAAGGTATGGTCTATAAAATTCCCATGCCTCCTGAAGTTTGCTAATAGGTATACCTCCCATTTTAGTCATTGAGATTGAAAGCGTTGGTCAATTTAATCATTAACTTTAAAGAATATTCACTCTTACGGCTAGCTTTACTAAAAGTAAATTACTTTAATCCTTTTCCACTTTCTATTTGCAAGAGAAAAGACTAGCTGAATGATGTTTTAGAAAGTCAGGGACCAATGTAATGGACACTGCAATTTCAGGGGCTACAATGGGAGTTTACTCTTTTTTTTATTTCATCTACATTTCTTATTCATGGAAGTACATTAGATAATGCACGAGGTGATATTTGATAGTAAATAGCATGTTGCTAGTGATGCAAAGGGAGTACTTTGTCAAGTATCAAGGTCTCGCTCATGCTCACAACCGCTGGATTACAGAATCAATAATGCTTCTTGAGGCTCCTAAACTCTTGGCCAAGTTTAAGAGTAAACTGCAGGTTCAGTTACCCTTCATATTCTTTGGACCACCAATGGTTTGTTGTTTTGTTATTCTGTACTCTCTTTGGAATTATCCATGAAAATAATTTCTTCTTTGGTTGCCAAATTATCAGGTTACCAGGTGGAAAAGATATTGGAGTATACCTCACCGCTTACTGCTTAAAAGAGAAATTGTGCATTTTGATGGCCATGGTGACAATGATTCAGTTTGCTGTTATGAGTGGCTTGTTAAATGGACTGGTCTTGGTTATGATAATGCTACATGGGAGTTACAAGATGCTTCATTTTTGACATCAGCCAAAGGCAGGAAACTTATACATGATTATGAAAGTCGTCGAAAGAGAGTTGATAAACTGTCAAAAAGTCATTTTGAAGACAATGAGGTGCTTCTTTTAGTTTAACTTGATATACAAAATTTAATTTTATTGTATATGTTACAGTGCCATTTTTTACGAGTTTTGACAATCAAATTTTTAACTAACTGCATTTCATACACTTCTAAAAAGACAGAAGAACGATATTAGTGTCCGGAAGTTTTTAATTCTCTATAAATGGGCTTGTAGATAAAATTAAATGGGATAACATAGTTTTGTGACCTATAAAATATGGAACTATCATCTGCTTGGAGTAATGCTTTGTTATGAAAATTTCTGTTGCTTTGTTCAACTGAAGTTACTAGGGCTATTTAAAAAGTTGATTGGTTACCATGTGAATGAAGGAAAAACGTGGGTTGTTTTATACGAGCTATGTCCGTTGTCAAATGGTAGGGATGGTAAAGAGTTGTATCATAAAATTGTTATTTTCACTTGTTTGAGACTGTTTCTTCCTGGTGCCATATTTGAGATTGTTGCTTCAGATAAATAACCACAAGTCAAGTTGGAAAACACCAGTAGTTGGAGATTCGAGTCATTTATGATTAGAATTAAACCCATGACTGAGATGATAGCTCTGATACAAAAAGCAAAATCTCAAATTTTATTAGCCAATTCACAGCCTTTACAAAACATGTCCTGAATGTATGCTAAAAGTATGTTTCTTTAATGAACAGTTTGTTTGACGCTGCAGGAGAGAAAAACTTTCGTTGCTGAATTATCAGTGTTGTCATTTGGATATTCACGAGGACTCTATAACCAGTATTTGAGTTATGTGAACAAGCTTCGCATGAGTTGGCACAAAGGCCAAAATGCTCTTATTGTAGATGATCAAATTGACCAGGTCTATTTTTTCTCCATATACTCTAGTTTTGTTGTTATATGGTAACTTTGTTTCTTAGCTGTTCAGAATTCATCCTTGTTTGTATAAAATATGTGATTTCTCCTGTATTTAGATAGTCAGTTATTAAATGAAAATTGCGGTGTTTGTAGTACTTCATTTAAATAGCATGAACCCAAAAAACTGTGAATCAATCTGTCTGTTTTATTTGAGAAAATGTTCTCTATTTTCACAAGTAATTGTAAAAATGCTACCTTGTTTTAGATTTGTATAAGAAATGGTGAAAACAATGTTTTTGTCAAGAAAATGAAACACAATGAACAAACATCTGTGGAAGATAAGAGGACATGTGATCTGTAGTCTGCATAAAATTTAGTATGCTTCCTAGGGTTTGAAGATATTCTGTATGATATGTGCACAATTATAGTATATTAAAATGGACAAGCTCAACCCAGGGGGAGGGGAAGGAAAAGCGATTCATATTCACTCATCAACCAAACATGGTGGCTATTATTTTCTTTGGTGCTTATAGTAAAAATGGTGTCAGAAAATTGCAATGCCGATGCAAAGACCTTTTATAAGTATAATATTGCACTTGCTTTCAAAATGTCTAGGAAGTGTGTAGGTTTCAATAACTGTCAATTATTACAATGCATATTAGAATGCCTGATGTATTGTCAAACTACATTTGCAGGAGCGCATTATAAAGGTGATTTTGTTTGTATTATCTTTGAATTGTAATAGCAAGAGGCCTTTTCTCATCATCTCAACTTGCACTGCCCTCTCTGTATGGGAAACAGAGTTCTTACATTTGGCACCATCTGCCAATCTCGTAGTTTACAAGGGAAACAGAGATGTACGGAGTGGCATCAGGGCATTAGAGTTTTTTAATGAAGAAAATGGTATATTATTTCAAATACTGTTGTCATCTTCTGATATTGTTGTTAAGGTATTTTCTTATATCTAACAGCTTCATCTGATAAGTGACTTCTGAAATAATTGTAAATTCTACAATTTTGTTTCAAAGTAAAAACTATTAATTTTCTTTTTGTGCTCATTATGTTTTAATACAGGACTTACATGAACTAAGATGCATTCCATGGGAAGCAATAATAATTGATGAATGCCTGCAATCCAGAATTTCAGGACACTTGGACAGTATCAAGATTCTAAAAACTGAAATGAAGCTCCTTCTTGTTAGTGGACAAATAAAGGTAAACCATTTGTGTTTGATATTGATATTTTCCATCCTATTAACTTTTATGCGATGTATTTTCAGGAAGATAGATCTGATTATATCAAACTGCTTTCATTCCTCGAGTCTGCACATCATGGGTCAAGTATTACTCCAATAGAAACTTCTTTCAATGCTAGCATTTCCAATTTGAAGAGCCAATTGGAAAAATATGTTGTATTCAAATGCAAATCTGGCTCTACTAGGTTTGTAGAGTATTGGGTTCCTGCCTGCCTTTCTCATTTGCAGCTTGAGCAGTATTGTTCAATTCTGCTTTCAAACTTAATGTTGTTATGCTCAGGCCAGAAGACTGACTCAGTTGATGCCCTCCATGAGCTTATTATCTCAACAAGGAAGGTAGACACGATAAGAAACAAAATTTCAAATAAGCTAAAATCTCGTGTATCACACATTTTTTGTCGTCAACTTTTAGTTCCAACATTCCTTTCTTCGTATTACTTCAAATTTTATAAAAGCTATAACTAAAAGCATTGTTAATACGACAATATGATCATAGTTATACATGTGATTTGATTTTATAGTGCTGTGATCACCCTTATCTCCTGGAGCCGGCACTGCATAATTCTGTTGTTCAGGGTCTACCTGTTGAAGAACATTTAGATATTGGCATTAAAGCAAGTGGAAAACTGCTACTTCTTGAAAAAATCCTTTTGGAAGCAAAAAGACTTGGGTTAAGGGTGTTAATATTATTTCAGGTAGTTATCTATTGAAATTTCTTGTTTGTTTATTATTTGTTGTATTATGGTGAGTTTATTGACTTGTTACATTGAGAACGCTTTTAATGCTGATTGCTTGATTGTAATATTGTGCATGTTTCCTCATTGATGTAATACTCATCTACCTACTAATATTTTGTTTATATACAAAATTATGAGATGATTTGATAATACAGATATTGCTTGCTATAACATTGTTGTTTTAATCAGTTAACATAGCAGGTCATATATGATCATAATATCGTATACTTATTATTCTATAGATTTTAACTTATACAGTACGTTTTTGTTTTTTATTAATGTTTATGATTATTGTTGTTGTGGTTGGAATTTATATGAGCAGTATCTCAGTTAGCAACCTGTCTTTCAACAGAAAGTAGAGAATATGGTCAAATTTCCCTCCCTTCATAGCATTCAATAGAAAGAGAGCAATAAGTTTTTTTTTTTTTTGCTTTTTGACCAGGATGTGTCTTTCACTTGTAACTAGCAATAAATTCCTACATAGCATACCTTGGGTATTGTTGCAACTAGGACGCCCTTCCAACAATTGCGGTATCCTTTTCCAAATGATCATGGTATCCTTGACCTAGAAACCTTAACCCTATGGATGCGAACCAAGATAAGTAGTTATTCCAGTTGAGTTTTGCTGTGGTAATAGTAGGAGTAGCAGCAAAAAAAGTAGAAATAGTAGAATCCATTCCAGAGACAGAGCCACAAACAAACATATTTGATAGGGAAAAAATCCTAAGCTGTGAGGAGAGAGCCTTGACCGGCTGTCCTAGTGTGTTGAACTAGGAAGACAAGGGCATAAATGTGCCTAGAAGATGCCAACAAGATAAATGACAGTGGTCCGGTCTGATTCCGACACCAGGACGGTGGCGGGTGGGACAAATGCGCCTGGTGAAGGGTTGACAGAGATCTGCACATCGGGAAGTTGTGATCACATGCCCACTGGGTTTAGGTCACACTCCTTGAGGCTCACCTAACTCTGACTGTGTCAGACAAAATGACAGCGGAGGATGATGGCTAGAGACATTGGGAAGTGGTGGTCTGGTGATAGGACTCTTGATACCAACTTGAATTTGGATGTGATAAAATCACTGAGTACTACTCCTTGATGTGCATATATATATATATATATATATGAAAGAGAGAAGATGTATATCCTATAACACTGAACCCTTAGGCTAGGTACATACACTGAAATGGCTGCTTTATGAAAGCTGTATAATACCATAACAATCATAATTTTAACAAATACCATTTAATTTTTGGAGAGGAATTATGAGAGCGAAAGCTTGTATAATTGATTGATCATAATTACAAGAGTTATAAAGGTAGAGCTGCTCAAGAGAGATCCTAACCATCCTGATATTACAAAATAAATATAAAGGTAAGATAGGATGAAAATAAAGTAGAATAAAATAAACTCAGATCTGAATAATTTGACCCTGATCTTTGCTATCTAAATCTTCTAGAATTCTTATTTAAATTTAAAATTTAATGTAAAAGCACAATTATGGTCAACAATTTGATATCGGATTATTGAAGTTGGCCTCTCTCTGTTCTTACTTTAGGCTGTGAACAGTGATTGGAGTCTATTGTCTACTATTTGATGCTGGCTATTGTCAAGCAGATCCACCTTGCATTCTTTTAAGTTTGCCACGAAAATAGGAAGGCCATGTCTGGCATATAAAATTTGTCATCCAATTTTGATTTCTTGATGCTGAAATTTTGAGAGTTCTTTAAAGTAGATTGTCAGATACTTCGTGAGTACGGCATTATCTTTTACAATGATATCAGAATATGATTTCCATGAAATGCAAAAACTTGAAGCAGTGCAAGTACGTTGTCAGTACTGCATCTTTGTTGACTTACTATTGAATATGAAAATAGTCTCTCTTCCTATACATTCTACCTCGTGAATATATGAATTTTCTGGCTTTTTTAGTTATTACTTATACTACATGTCTAGGGTTTAGAAATACGAGAATTGCTGTCAGTACTGCGTCCTTGTTGACTTACTATTGAGTATGACAATAGTCTCTCTTCCTATACATTCTACCTTGTGAATATATGAATTTTGTGTTTTTTTTTTCCAGTTACTATTTATGCTGCATGTATATACGAGAATTGTTGTTCCCATTAAAACAAGGTATTGCATTGTGGTTGTTAATTGTCGTGGTTGTGGTTGTAACCTGATTGTTTAAGATTTTTGAGGATTCAGTTAGCTCTTTTTCATTTTGAAAAACTACAGTCAACTAGTGGTTCTGGATCGATTGGAGATATTTTGGATGATGTTCTCTGTCAGAGATTTGGTAAAGATTGCTATGTGCGATATGGTAGAGCTTATACCCCTAAAACAAAGGAAGCCGCTTTAGACACATTTAATGATAGAGATAGTGGAAAATTTGTCTTCTTGATGGAAAACCGTGCTTGTCTCTCTAGTGTTAAGCTTTCTTCAGTGGACACTGTTATATTGTTTGACAGTGATTTTGACCCACAGAATGACCTAAGAGGCTTACAAAGAATGTCTATCAGCTCGAAGTTGAAACAGTTAACCGTTTTCAGGTTGTACTCATATTACACGGTTGAAGAAAAAATTTTAATGCTTGCGAAGGAGGGTATATCTCTTGACAGTAATGTGCGGTTGATTAGCCAGAGTATTTCTCACACACTTCTAAAATGGGGCACCTCCCATTTGTTCAATAAGCTGGATGATTTGCATGCCAGTGTAACTTCTGTTTCTACTCCAGACATTGCAGATCAATCACTTCTACATGATGTACTCTGTGAATTATCATCCCAATTGGTTTGTGGTGCTGATGATATTGATTGTCATGAATGGTCATTCATATCAACAATACAGCAGAATGGAGGGGATTATGCGAGGAACATTCTATTGCTAGGAGAAAGAATAATGAAGGGACTGGGCAGTGAGCCACGTGCTTTTTCCTGGAGTGATCTCCAAGGAAGGTATCCTCAATGGAAATTTTTGTCTGTTTCATCTCAGAGGATGAGGAGTAGGGCCAAACATTTTGATTACATACTAAACGAATCTGAATGTGAAGATCATACAATTATAGGAAAGAGGACATCATCAAATGCTTCCAAGAAGAGAAAAGTGTCCCGGGATGATGTTGATCATAATTTGAAGAAACTGACCAAGGATAAAGTTGACCCCAATAGGAGGAAAGCGTCCAAGGACGTTGTTGAAACAGAGGGGAGGGAACTGTCAAATCATGCCATTGATCCTAAGACTAGGAAGGTGTTCAATGATATTGTTGATTCTTGGGGCAGGAAAATGTCCAAGAATATTCTACCAAGGTCGAGGAGCAAGAAGAATTCAAGTGTTGCCAATAGAGCAAGTAAATCAAATGGTATGACTAGTTTTTTTCTTCCACTTTTATAGTCTTTTATTTATTCCTTCAACCAACTTTTTACTTGCAAACCATTAGTTTTATTCATGGCAGAGCTATTTTTTAGGGGTGTGGTGGGAATGTTCTGAAAGGTACATGCTACCGCTAATTTATTTTCATACCCTCAGGTAGTTCAAATGGTTTGCCTAGTGTACTTGATTCCACAGGGCATCCTTTGGCCAATGCAACTACAGGAGGAACTGCAGCAAACATGCAACTTTCAGAGAAAAGGAAACTACATGACGGACCAAATAGCATCAAATTCTTGCCAAAGTCGAATGTATCAGGTCTTTGTGACATTCTACATTTTCCGGTAGGGTCTCAATACTTACTTTACTAACCTTTGCTAAACATGCATTCTTTTTATTAAAACTTCAATAGAACCTTCAGGTGGGGGTTATGACTCCCCATCTTGGTACAAGCATACTTTCTCGGGAGTCTTGGTTGAATCACTCTAAACCAGTTTCAGGTCTTTCTCCTTTCAAAAGTATTAGAAATGAAATGGCACAACTTCTCCCCAAAACCTAACAATTTCCCGACCAATGTGAGACATCTTAACATCCACCTTCATCCATCGGATTGAATACTGGAGTGTAAAGTCTGCAGTGGCTTCGCGTGAAGACTGGAGCAAGTATAAAATTGTATTAGAAATGAATCAGGCACAACTTAACACTCAAAGCTTAGTATAGTTGTAGTTGGAACCTAGATATCTTAATAGTTTTAGTATAGCAGTAACCAAAGGTCTATCATACATGTTCAAGTGTGCAGTACACCATTCATGCAAGTATGTGGTACGCAAGGGGTATATATATTCTGTATGCAATGGGTTTGTTACAGATTTTTATACTATGCCTCAAGTTTCTTTTCTTGCATTCTCAAACCCATTAAAACTAAAATAAGAAAACTACAATAATGCTATGAAAAAAGGGAAGATTTATCATCTTAGTTTACAACCATCATCTACAACACAAGTCTTGTTCCATTGGGTGATCGTAGCTACTTGAATCACATGATGCCATTTGTCTCAGTTAAAGATACAATCCTTTGATATATTATTCACTATAAGATTCCTTTTAACAACTTCTTCCAATGACCTTCCTTGTCTCTCTCTCTCCCTTTTCACAGGACAAAAATAACCATGCAATCTACTCCCCTCTGGTGCTGGTGCTTCCATTGACCTTCTCTGTATATGTGTTTAACTAATTTTCTACATCTTTTCCTCAGTTAGTGTTACACCAAAATCTGCTCATATACAATCATTTTGCATCGTGTTCTTTCTTGTGTGGCCACATATCCATCTGAGCATTCTCATTATGCTATTCTCAACTCTTTTGGCCCAATGTAGTTCAACTCGTATAACTGGGTTATTAACAATATGATAAAACTTGGTTTTGAGCTTTGTAGGTCTTTGTTGATCATAATTGACCTTGATGCTTTTCTTCATTTGGTTTCATGTGTAGAAAAATGTCAAGGTTGTTGCCCTGAGGATTCTTGAGGACATATTCAAACATTACAATGTTAATTGCCAAGAAGTTTCTACTGTACAGGCTTTTGAAATATCTGTGGTTAGTATTTACTCTGAATTTTTATAACATTAGTAGATGGTCACTTCGATTATGGACGAATCATTGTGCATCTTTTGAGAAAGAAAGGAGCTACTAGAACTAATATATTTCTTTTTTCTTTTTAATTCTTCTGCAAATAATTTGAATTCTTACTACCTTGTACATGTTTAGTGGTTTAAGCTCCCCAGTTGTTCATAATGCATGTCTACCTCAAACTAGGCATGGCTAGCAACAATTACTTCTAGAGAAATTTTGTTTTAGCTTATACATTTTGTAGCATATTGATAGAGCATTTTTGTGACACCTAGTTTATCAAACAAAACTAAGTTCCCCTTGAAATGTAATATAGGTCAATAATCTAGGTCGAATCCTGAGAACACATCTTGATTGAATCCATTGTTTGGTATTCTTTCTTTCCCAAATTAAAATTGGGGGTTTTGGATGGAGATTAGAATCAAGAAGAAACGAAAATGTAGTAGACCGTCTACCAACAATTAAACTGTAGATACTGAAAAATAAATGAAATTGTGCAAAAGAATTAAATGTAAACTAGAAACGTAAATAAAAAATTGGAATTAAATAGATAGAAACTAAAATTATAGTGAAGAAACAAAAACAAAGTATGTATTAGAAGGTTAAAAGAAAAATTCACTAGACGATTCAAGTAATACATGAATTGAAACTACAAACTAAATTTAAAGCAAAAGGTGAAACACAAATGAATTCGTAAAGTGTAAAAACAAGGCAACTATTAGACCGTCTAGTCAACAACTAGACCGTCTAATAGTCTCAACAACACAAAATGGAGCGCTAATGGAAATGTAAAAGGCAGAAATGTAACGTGCAATAACTGTAAACAACAAAAATTGTAATCAATCCGAAATTGAAAAGAAATGAAAGAATTTCTTAGGACGAGAAACAATGAAACTAATGACTAAAACCAGAAACAGGAAACAGAGCATAACTGGACTTTAAATTGCAATTGTAACAAAGCTGAATTGTAAATGAATTAAGTGCAGAAATTGAAAATTGAAATGCCAAATAGTAAACAAACAGAAATTAAAAGGAATTGTAGTAAAGATAAGAAAAAATTCTTTCGGGAAACGCTCAAGAGTGAATAGAAACCATGGTCAAGTTATCTTCAATCTTGAATGCAAGAAACCCATGTTTGAATTCCTTGTTAAATGAAGAAAATACAGAACCAATTAGTTTGTATATTCAAAGAAAGTAGTTCTCACTCGAGAACTGAATTCTAAACGATTTCAAAGAAGAAAACAACTTGGATAGAACATCGTCTAACACAATTTCAAGTTTGCTGTCACCCATTTTCAGAATTCAATTATCTTCCAAATGTAAAGTTGTAGAATCAATAGCATAAAAGAAGATCAAGCGTAAGGAGTAGAAGAGAAAATTAAGAACTCGAATAGTCAAATCTGAAAACTCAATACACTAGAAGACAGTACAACTGATAACTGTAAAAACTGAAATGGAAATGCTAAGTTGTCTATCTACCGAATTCTCTCCTTTTTCTTAAGTTCTCTATTTATAAGGTTCTGAATCACTACAAATGGATGGGCCCAAGCTAAAACAAAAATCGGGCCCACCGAAAATATATTACAACAAGTCCCTACTGTCTTCCAGCCTTTAGACCGTGTAATGCCTTCTGTGCAGCAGATTTGTGATTTATTCCTTTAAGCTTAGAACTTCCAATCTTCATCATCCTATTTTCTTCATTAAAGCTCCATAAGTCAAAGATCAACTCGAAAATATCCCTACAAAAATCATAAGCAACTAATCAGACTGTCTATGCAAAATTTGAGCGGAAAAAACAGTTTTTATATAAACTTTATTACAACCCTTATTTACTAATGAATATACAAATCTATGCTAAAAATCAGAAAATAAGAAAGATAAAAAAATAAACCTATAAAAACATGAGCACTTAGAGTGTTATCACATATTTCCTACACCTATGACGAATTTTTGGGAAACTGCTGGAATGTTGTGTGAATTTTTATGAATGTTTTGACTGTTAAGTTATGGTAATTTTGTCAGTAGGGTATCCAGGATAAACCATCCACCTTGGAACTGGCATAGCTTCCTTAAAAATAAAATAAAGAATTCGCGATTCACTCTTGCATTTTATCTTTTTCTGTCTCAAATCATGTTTGAGTTCGAATTGTCAGCCACACTTAATATGTTGCAAAAGGTGTTTTGGGTTGCTAAGTTTTGCACTCTGTTGTTTATGTGAATACTTGTTTGGAGAAAACTTTGTTTGTGAAACAAATATTACTAGTCATTAAGCATTATATCATACTTGTGTGATGAAGTCTGTGTATCTTAGTGTTGGCTGGCAGCTTCTTTGTTGAAACATGAGATTGATAGGAAGGATTCACTCACTCTAGCAAAACTGTGCTTGAATTTCAATTGCAATGAAGAGGAAGCCACAGATGTCTACTCAGAACTGTGGAAACATGTGAAGAAATTTTCTAATTATATACCGAATGGACCGTGTGTTGAGAAATATAATACAAATGGTGCTTCAGAAACTACCATGCCTGAGCTGAATAATTTGACGGAGGAGAGGCAGAATGATTTTCTGGATACTTGTGTTACAAAACTTGTGAAATCTGTCAATAATGAACATGATCTTACAATGAAATCTCCCACAACAGGGGTTTCATGTGACCAGACTTTTACTCTTGGAATTTGTTCATTTCCAAATACACCCACTAGTTTTCCTGTGGAAGCAATTTCTCTCTCCTTGGAGTTTGGCTCTGAAGATGACATCATGGAATCTACGCCCTTAATAGCTGCAGAAGATTCAGCTCTTGAGCACGGGGGTAATGATGTCAACCCTCTTACTGATTATTTGGAAAAACAGAGTCCTATTAGAAGTACAGATATTACACAATCTGATGGCAAAGTTTGTGAAGATCCTCAAGTTTTAATGAATGAATTGGTTGCTATTGAGAATGCTATGAATATGTCTACTCATTCTTTGCAGCTTGACAGTGTTGAGGCAAATGCTGTAACTTCCATTGGTTCTGCTGTTCCTGAGGCCAGACTGTGGGGCAGTGTAATGAGTCCTGTATGTAATGAGTCAATTGGTCTGAAGTTTGCTGAGACAACCTTATATACACAACCATCGGATGCTAATTTGTGGCCGTTGCCTCAGGTTAGTAGTTTTTTGTACAAGAAGCCTTCTGGTGTTATTTTTTTTATGTTTATTGATAATCTGTGTTTTAGAAACAAAACAACAAACTGTGGTCACTTTGTGTTGCCTTGTGAGCATGGCAACAAACTTGAAAGTCATTATCTACACCACTTGGGTGGTTAAGATTTTAATTCTTTCTTCTATATGACTCTAGTTTCTTGCCGAACATTTTTTAGTACAATCCAGGCTTTCCTTTTTCTTCCGTTTTCATTTATATTTCTATTGGATTATTATGATGAGCTTGTGGTTTAACTACATGTTTAGCATAATGATCTTGAGCAAATGCGATATAGCTCTTTTAGTTAATATTTCGTAATGTAAAAGCGTCTACTATCAGGTTCTTCAACATGTTAAAGGAAAAAGGATGTATCTCTCACCTAAAATTGTTTAGAGGGATCCTTTTCTTCTACAACGACCACATTAACAGCTCTTTTTGAACATAGTTTTACACTTCCTTTAAACTAAAATGATAATCCAATGCTGTCAAGACTCAAGATCAAGATCCTACTTGGGGTTTAGAGGGGGAAGGATGTGGCAACATCACAAAACACAGGGTGGTAATAAGGATCATAAGATCCTGCCAATGATATAAAAAATTCCACTTGCAGGATTGAGAATCTCACTTGATCCCATGATCTTGCGGCTGCAATTTTGCTTCAATCTCACCCAAGTCCAATTTCAAGTTTAATCTAGCTCGCAATGAGTGTGGGACCATAATATTGTGAGTTTATGATCTATCTCACAATCTCAAAAACATTGCTTTGCTCTAACCACATTGAGCTCTTTATATTTCTTTATTTGAAAAGTCTCTGAACCTAGTATACAATTTAACCTCCATTTACTAGAATGCCTTGGCAGTTTCTATATTTTTTATACATTGGCATTAGATGTGCACTTGACTGATGTGTATTCTGTTTATGAATCACATTGATGAGCCGCTCCCACATGCATTGGATAGGAAAACAGAAAAATGGGCCTAGCAATACTAAGGCATGGTGAATGAGAAGTAAAAAGGGACAAGGAAGGAAATATGATGAAAGAAACAGAGTGGAGGCATGGAGAAATTGGTTGAAAGGGGGAAATCTCTAATATAGTATGCACAGTTGGCTAGAGGAAATTGGGGGATGTAAAATCTATGGTTACTTGAATAAGAGTACAAGCAACTATATTTATACTGTTACTGTGCAGTTTACTATGCAAGCTAAGCCTATACATTATAGGTTACCGCAAAGTCTAACTAACTGTTAGTTAGTTACAACAAAGATTGAACTAGAAAGATCCTAAGAAAGCTACCAGGAAAAACCCATGTATAAATTAACGTTCTTCCTCAAACTTGTGGGTTTATTACAGTTTTACGTTGACAGCAGTGAACATTATTTACTGAACATTAATCACCGATTAGAGATCAGTAGTGAAAAGTAGAGACCATTAACACCCAAGTTTCCTTCTAGGCGAACTTTACAAGAGTTTTGTGATTTGACAAGACAATGAAAGGGGTAAACCCAGCATACAGTTATCAAGTGAAAACTCACTAACACTCACAAGATTTTTGGTCATGACATGACGGGACAAATGGATGAGATTAATTCTAGAATTGATAGAAGATGGAAAAGATGCTGAACTAACAGAGAGAACAGGCAAACTTGGACCATTTCCAAGTATGATTATTTGGTGTGTAGCACCTTTATCAACATACCATGGTTGAGACTGCCGGGGATGACTTGGTTGACCATGGTTAGGGTGAGGAAACTCAATAGGAGTTGAAGAATGATGTAACAAATGCATTTGTTGAGGAAGCGGAGATTGCAGACATGGGCTTCACATCAAATTTGTAGCACCCTTGGCATTAAACTGAACGCCTACCTTTCCACCAGAACAACCTCTCATATGGGTCTGAACGTCTGCCTTTTCACTGTTACTGAGTAGCTTACTAAGCACAGCTAATCCACATTACAGTTACAATCTTACTAAGTCTAACTACGAGTTAGTCAATCACAACTAGCAGGAGAGACCCATATCTACACTAACAGGGGAAGAGAATTGGATAATGTATAGTGTTCATTCCTATTTTGATCTTTAGTTTTCCTTAGTCTATTGTGTCATCAGATTTGGCTGTTTTCTAGTTTAGTAGTTTCCTTTGCTGTAAGGAGGAGCTCTATTCTTTTCTAAATTGAAAATAAGTATAGAAGTTTCTGTCTTGTAACACATTATTATATAGACTGTGGTGGGACTTGATTGATCTGAATTATTCTTCCCGTGCCCCCACTTCATTAGATAATAAGTTAAAGAAAAAGCAAGATAGATTGCTCTGCATACTCTTGTTCAAATAATACCTTGACGTGTCCTAGATTCAATTGCTAAAATAATGTTAAATGTAAGAATATAGACTGCCTATTGAATTGTTTGACTTGAGGTTACCGAAAAGAAAGATTTTCTTTATTATTTTAACAGAAATATAATTATTTTTATTTTATTATAATAAATAAGATAAAAGGGCCATGGGATGTTTATTTGGAGTGCTCTGAAAATATTCTCATCATATGCGTCCACACCTGTTCCTTGTATCTTTCAGATAGCAACGTCTGATATTCCATCTATTCCGGAGCACAATTCAGCTAGTACTGTCACGCCTCTAGATGATATTTTTTATCATAATCGTGAGGATCATTGTTACATTCATGAGGCTGAAGTAATATTGGAAGCACCAAACGACCTTGTGGAACCAGTTAACTCTTCCTTTGGTTCACCTGTGATACTGCAACCATTCACAAGTGTGGCCATGAATGAAAATATGACACATGTACCTGACAGCTTTACTATTCCTGGATATATGAACAGTGGTTATTTTCAACATCACCATGTGGCATCTGAAATATCCCACCTTGCCTACCTAGACTCACTACTGGATGAAATGGAGAGAATAGAAAACACGAATGAAGAAGCCTTCATAGATCCACTACTAATTGAAATGGAGAGAATAGAAAAGGATAATGAAGAAGCCTTCAAGATACATGAGCAGAAGGTACGAGCAGCAATCCATTTCTTTCTTTACCCCACATCTTTCTTAATATTATCTGTGAGTTCCGGTTCCTTCTACTTTCAGCTTACATTTTGTTTCTTTGTGGAGCAGATATCGCTGCTTCGATCTGAATATGAAAAGGAGGTTGAAAAATTGAGTGAAAAGTACAGGATTTTGCTTCAGAATGTTGATACTGAAGGAGCACTCAAAAAAATGGAACTTGAGACACAATGTAAGTTAGTGTTGAGCAGTGAGGTATTAGCTGAAGTTTGGATCCATATGCTTGATGGTTGTGAAAGGGCTGTGGGACAATGCTCAGAACAAGGTATCGAGATCATGGTTTGTATATTTGTTGAGTCTGTTAATTATCCATTTACTGTATAATAGTTATTAGGTAGAATAGAAACAGATTAGGGAAATTAATGGAAAAAATTCTACATTAATTATCCCGTATACCTAGATATTTATAATCTAGACTTATTTACCACGAGTAATCACCCAACTTCCTTCCATTAGAATCCAAGGCAGGAATTCACCAATCCAGATTTAAATGTATTCTAGACTCATTTACTAACTTATGCACCGTGTTTTTGCTAAACACAATTCTTTCAGCTGTATAGCTAACCTGACTTTTTATTTTTTAGTTGTTTGTACCTAAACTGCATAATTATTGATGTGGTGAATGCACCTTTGCGTGCCTATTATTTGTGTTTCATGCATATGCAACTCCTGAATCTACTTGGTAGTCTTCTTCCCTTCTGCAGAGAGGAATGCCTAGTTCTCATGTCACTGCTCCAGTCCACTCATAACCCATCCTTGTTCACTCCTACGGTGATGGTCAAGGTCAATCCTTGGACAGCCATCCAGAAGAAATCAACTCACTTGTGCAATAATTCAGTTGTGCAATAATTTTCCTGATGGCTACAATTTACTTGTCCCCTCTGCAGCCGCTTCATCTTCTTCAGCAATTGCCTTGACATTATATAGAATTGCAACCTTAGTATCCTGAAAAATTATCTGTACACCAAATTCTGAACCAGTGTAGTCGTCAATGTAAATACGTTATATAACTGAACAACTATTAATTTTTTTTGTTATGTGCTCCCGAGTATATGAAACAAGAAAAATATATTATTATTAGAAAAGAAAATATTTATAATGTTGAATAAATGCTTAAACTGTTTTAAATTGTTTAATAAGGTTTAATCAAGGTTATCCAACTTAAGAGTTTACAAAAAGTAAAAAAAGTCGTGGAAGTTCTGGAAACTTGGTCAGGGAACTTGGCTCCTAAACTCTTAAGAGTTTTAGTTCATATGAAAAAAAATATATATACAAATAACATGGTAATTTAACATTTTAATAATATAATTAAGCAAAGTACTTAAAAAAAAGTTCACACTACTAAAATAACTAAAATTACATAATTTCAAATTATCCCGAATAAAGAAGTTCATGCAAATATTATAAAACATAAATTGTTAAAATATAAAGATTAAATAATTAGAAATAGATAAATGTTAAGTTTCAATGTCTAATTCTCAATAATATCATTATTTGCATCATCATTTTCATCATAATGTTGATCACCATTGGTCTCAAAATTATACTATCAAGATCAAAAAGATCTAGTGTATCTAGTGTTGTATCTCATTCTAATTAATATCATCATTTTTTTCATCATCTTCATCATAATGTTGATCACGTAAATTGGCCTCAAAAGTTATACTATCAACATACATCAAGTGTAGAGTTGTATCTCTTATTGCTCCATCTTCTATATTAATCAAATTGAGTTAGCTCAATCGCAACAACATCATCATCTGGTTCAATATCATCGAATGGAATAATACTATTTTTTCTAATTTGTTTATTCTTTAACTTTAATTTATACATCACATAAACCAAATAAGTTATAATTTTTTTTTATCTTTCTTAATATTATTAAAATTACATTTAATCTTTTCTTTTGCACAGTCAATCTCAATCACCTTACATATAAAAAATTTATTGTAGGTTTTATATCTGAGTTTACCAATCTTAGGATCATCATAAGAGTGAGAATAACTTTAAGGCACATGAAGAGACATTCTTCCAAAACTTTCAATACTACATTTTCAACCTTTTTTCCCTGATGTGAAGTTTTAAACTTGATTGTTTTTTACTCTTCAAAGCTAATATATGATCTATAATGATGTTTTCAACACATGAAGACAAGCTAAAATTAAATAAGTCATGACAAATTTAGTTATATTTGGTCTTATCAAGTATTTCTTTTCTAAAGCTAATTAGCATTGTTCTACCATAAATATATGTGATGATTTTTCTTCCTTTCTTGATAATATTTTAATAGACTTTCAAATTCTTGTCAAAATCTTCAAATATCAAATTAATGCAATGGGAAAGGGATCTAATACATCTCTTCCTTATATTTTTTTTGCATTAATAAATCTCTATGTGCCTTGAGATTTGCAGCATTATTAGTAACCACTTGCACTACATTTTCTTCTCCAATATATTCCATATCATTCTACATCTTAAATATTTTATCAGTTGTTTGTCATTTGTATTAGGTATCTTGAATAAAGAAGAATCATCAATTTAAAATTATTCATCAAGAAATGTGTATGAGATATTTTGAATAAAGAAAAATCGTTCCTTTAAGATTATTCACCAAGAAGTTATAAATCAAACACCTTTTTCATTTGTTAACCCATCAAACATAATTGTGTAACTTGTTCTCTTTTAAGAAATTAGGCGGATGAATAGTTAAAAGTCGTGTGCATTAAGTTTATTAGTATTATATTAATCACAAATACTATATGAACCCATAAAAAATGATAATGTCACTTGATACTTCTCTACGACTTTATGGCAAAAAATGATTGAAAACATAAACACAACAACACAAAAAAATTTCGAAAGCAAATATTCAAGTTTACTTGTATTTATAACTAGTTTTTAGAATGTAAGACAATTTTCATATTAGTATTTACATTTCAACTTTATGAATATTTTGACATTTATCCTTTGAAAATAAATGAATTCTGATATTTTGACAATCAACATCAAAATACAACCACAATAAATATTAATATTTATAAAAAAATATAAAATAAAAATACATGTAAAACATAATTTATTTATTTTTTTAAAATTAAAAATATAAATTTATATAAATAATTAAAATATTAATATTTATTAAAATATATGATAGCGTACTGTAATAAACATTAATCAAACTAAATTAAATGTGAAGTTTACAATAAGACTCTGTTTGTATCTAGGAGTGAAAAAAGGTGGGAAAACTCATACTCAGAGTATACCAAGAAAAATTGGAAAACCAAAGAAAAAAAATTAAAAAAAACACAGAAATCGAAATGTTTTTGGCACTTAAAATTTTCTTTACACAGAAGTGTCAAGAAAGTGTATATGTATATATATATATATTTAATTAATTTATATTTTTACCCATTTATTTTAAACTCAAATTATTATTAATTTTATTTAAAACAGAATTATAATTTAAATATAATTAAAATTATAAAAATAATAATAATTATAAATAACATAATTAATCATATTATAAATATAAGAAATAATAAAAATAAATATTTTTTTAATAATAAAAAATAAATTTATATAATAATTATATTAATTAAAAGAGTAGAGATAAAAATAATAATGTTATCTAATATAAAAATAAATTTTTATCAAATATTTATAATTATAAATATTTAAATAATATTTTACTTAAAAATAATTATAATTTATAAATAAATAAATCAAATTAATTTTTTAATAATTTTTAAATATAAAAAAATTATAAATTTACAATTTTATCAATTAAAAATAATAACATTTCAATTACACCTATCACATCCCTCACAAATTTTCATAAACTTTTCTTACATTTTCATTTTATTTATTTTCATCCAAACATTCACGCGTATTAGCTAATAGGTTATTAATGACCTAATTAATTGGATAGAGTCTACATAAAAACATGGCATTTATTGTCAGTGCACTTTGTACTGGATGCATTTTTCTTAAATCTTGTTTATTTAATAATTATTAAATATTTTTAACAATTTCTTTTTTATTATTAGCAGACAACTCATGAAATAGATTTCATCATCCACGTCTTTTGGACTACTACTGGAAAGATTATTTTAAACCATATACTCACACTACACATAATTAATTTACTTCGACAGACATTTTATATATTATAATTTTGTATACTTTTATAACACTTTTAACTTATATGTATATATATTACTTTCTTATTTTTCTTGATATTTTTATTATTATTTATAGAAATATCATTTTAATAAAACACAATATAATCTAACTAAATAATTAATTATATCTAAAATACATAACGTTCTTAAAAATTAAAAGTAACACATGAGTATTAGTACGAATCATTAATCAACTGAAATTTCACTATAATATTAAATTACAAGGTCCTATCTGACATGGAGGAAACATTAGAATCCGGCTTTCCATGTAGATTTGTTAAAAGGCTTACCAAACTCAATGATTATGGTTTCACTTGCGTAGATACAGAGAAAAATACTTATAAAAATGACAGTAAAATCAACAAATTGGAAGAGGAGCTCCATTCCACTCTCCAAGGCATTCGAGAAGAGGATCAATAATTTTGCCCTGGCATATTGCTGTGAATAACTTGTCAAACTCTTCACCTGGTGACTTCACCTTTTCTCCAGTTAGCAACCCAGTGCCCAACTCCTCTCTCACAAACTTGTAGAGTGGGTAAGATCTGCATTCTTTTATCTTGTTTGGAATTGCAGCTTTCCCACTCTCATAAGCAGCCCTTGTACTTTCAACCTCCTTTGGCAAGATGGTCTTCAACTCCTCCTCAAAGGTTGCAATCTTTTGAAAGATTGATGTGTTGACATCCTTCTCATTCTCTGCATTTATCAAGGCATGGTCTACAAGCACTTGCCTAAGTTTTTGCATCAGTGGGTATGTACCACTGCATGGGTCATCTATGTAGGAAAATACATACTCCCTGTCAACCACTTTCAGCAGATCCTTTTCGCAAAATCTTGAAGGATGGAGTTCTCCGTTGCCACCTGTGGTAAGAGTCCTCTTGGAAACTTGACTCACAGTGTTCTTGACCGAGCTTTTCAAATTCTCCTCCAAATGCCTCAAGTCAATTGCTTGGCAAAGTCCCATCAAGAACGTGGAAGACATGAGCTTAAGGATTTCAATAGATTCATTTGTCTTCCTAGCTGAAATCAAACCCAAAGAGTTCACATCTTGGTTGTGTTGCTCTGCACTTTGGACATGGCTTGTTACTGGATTTGCCAGATACTGGAGTTCAGAGCAATAGGAAGCCATGGCAATTTCAGCTCCCTTGAAACCATAATCCAAGCTAGGATTTCTGCTAGCAGTGAGATTTGAAGGCAGACCGTTGTTGTAGAAATCATTGACAAGCTCGGAGAATTGAGCAAACATGAGTTTGCCGATAGATGCAAGAGCCAAACGAGTGTTGTCCATGGAGACTCCAATTGGGGTTCCTTGGAAATTACCACCATGCAATGCCTTGTTCCTTGAAACATCAATAAGAGGGTTGTCATTCACGGAGTTAATCTCTCTCTCAATTGACTTGGTGGAGAAACGAATGACTTCAATGAGAGGACCAAGCCACTGTGGTGAAGTTCTGAGGGCATATCTATCTTGTTTTGGCTTTTGCAACGGATCTATTTCATGCAGCTTCTTAGCATCCTTCATGTAGGAACTTCCATCCAAAATGTGCTCCGTAATGGCAGCAGCCTCAATTTGACCAGGGTGGTGCTTCAACTTGTGTGTCAAATGATCAGTAAACTCAGGTTTCCCTTGCATCACTTCGGCAAAAATAGCTGACAGAACTTCAGACAACACAGCTAGTATATTTGCATCAAAGAGAACTATAGAAGCCATGCCAGAACCGACAGCCGTGCCATTAACAAGGGCAAGGCCTTCCTTGGGTTGCAATTCATAGAACTCAGAATTGATGTTAGCCAATTCAAAAGCTTGCTTAGCAGTAAGTACTTCTCCAGAAGGTCCAACAGCTTTAGAGTTAGGTCTGCCAGTGAGCAAACCAGCAATATAGGAAAGTGGAACAAGATCTCCAGAAGCTGTGATTGTACCACGAAGTGGCAAACATGGGGTAACGTTGTTGTTAAGGAGCTTGGTGATGGATTCTAAGATTTCAAATCTGATGCCTGAGTA
>Ga0123342_1000829_pt1 | contig 50658 bp, 23 predicted proteins | sample Turbeawhitnodule_FD_89960 | JGI IMG/M metagenome (GOLD analysis project Ga0123342, IMG submission 89960) | Root nodule microbial communities of legume samples collected from Mexico - Turtle bean Mexico white nodule | ecosystem: Host-associated > Plants > Roots > Nodule | place: Mexico: Nepantla...
TAAAAAATTATAAAAATAAATAAAAAAAAAAAATAAAAAAAAAAATTTATATAATAAAAAAAAAAAAAAAAAATATATTTATATATATATATATATATATATATATATATATATATATATATATATATATATAATAAGTTTGTTAAATATTTTCAGTGATCATCTTAATAATCATATTGAAGTTATTTGTTTACTAAATCATACTTAAAGTTATTTGTGATTAAATCAAATTATATTTATATAATTTCACTACCTATTACACAATCAATAATTGAATTATAATTTATAACCTTGTTTAAGTCATTTTTTGACAAAATAGAAGAATAACAAAAAGAAAACTCAAATAATTTCATATTAAATAAATATTAATTAAAAAGAAAATCAATATAATGTCAATTTTTAGCTAAATAAATAAAGATATTAAAAACTTTAAGTCAATACAAATTTTATATGCATATTCAATCTAAAAATGGTCTTTTTTGTATAAAACATAATTCAATTAAAAGTTATTAAACATTGAATAAGAACAATGTTTTGTTAATATGGTCATTTGTAAATTTTGGTCTAATCATTTCATTTTTTTTTATTTTTTTTTTATATTTTTTTTAATAATATTTTTTTGGTGTACAATTAAAGACAACAAGTCATATGCTTGTTTTTCTATAGATCTTTGTGCAATAAGTTACATGAATGAAGCATTTCATCCAAACAAAAGCAAAGCATATGATTCAGCAGCAAGAAGATAGTTCACTTGGCACAACTAATTTTTTTCAATACATAAATTGGTTAATATGATCCTCAAACTACAGGCACATGGCCATTTTTTGAGTCAAAAAGTAATTCACACACAACATACAAAAAATGGTAATGCATCAATATAGTGCAAGAAAAAGAATGAAAGTTGGTATACAACTATATATATATCAGAATAACAAAATTAAGAAGCAGGTTGTGAGCATGAGCAACAGAGATGGACAGTGTACAACTTGATTTGAAGTGTCATCTTCAGATGCTGATGGTGACAATGCAGGACATTCAAGACCAAGCTTCCCTTCACGACACTCATTGGAAAAGAGACCAGGAGGGTATTTTCCATAGAGATTGATGTAACTAAACATGGTTGTTGCACACTCATTTGTTAGATCATTTATAACATCTGCATAAGGGCAAGCAAACTCTTTAAATGAATCACAACATTCTTTGGGAGGGTAATGGGGCCCTTTGCACTTGCTTGTGATTATTGTGTAGTTTAGAAACTCAAAGTTCACAGAACAACCTGCAAAAGCAAGGTGAAAAACAGTATCATCAGAATACTATTTGGAGGGTTTGAAACCACATACTTTCAATTCATCCCCACACCTCAACCAACTGAAATGAAATGTCTTTTTTTTATTTTTTTATAAAAACTTTCATGTTAGGTATCACTATGCAACTTGGCATATTAGATGATATCTCAAGTAACAATGTTCATCTGTCATCATATGAAAAAAATATTATTTAAAAAAACAAAATTTAACTGAAATGAAATGTCTTAAAAGAGTCAAAATTTGTATGTAGGCCTCAAGTGTTCAAGAGATTGATATGCAACAGCTAGTTGTAACAAACCACTCATCCTCTTACAAACAAACCAACACACAAGTTGTAACAGAGGTGATGGAAGATGTAGTTGGTTGGTACATGAGTCACTTGCTCTGAACTTTTGATGAAGTTGATATAACCTACCACTTCTCTATTTTGCAGATACATACAAAAACCAGTTCGGATATTATGCAGTAAGGCATGTTGCATAGCAAAAATCATATGAAACATAGAAGACAATTTACATTGCATTAATCTAGTAGCCTTTCTTGTTTATCAGTTACAAAATGAATGTACCTAGTTTCTTTTAATCTCAAAATAAAATGATACAAACAGAAAATCCATAATAATAAAGACAACATAAGGAGACCACCATAAATATATCAAATAGAAAGATTTGATAATGTCAAACAATTAGAAGTCAATATAGACACGACTTTTAAGACAATTATGGTAAAAATTACCAAATTTAACATGGATGATAATGTAAACTACAAACACTATTTTCCCTTGAAACTTTCACCATATAACTTTCATAATAAGGCCTTTGATCCCAGATGGGACTACCTTGTATCCCCCTACAAGTTTGGATCAGCTATGCAACTAATTCTTTAGGTCAATCATATTTCATATCTCCTAGCCCCTCCCAAAGAACTTGTTACATACCAACCAAACTTGAATGTTTCAAAGTATACAAACAAAAAGGTAATTTATGTTTGTATTTATAGAGAACAAAAAAGTGAATGAACTTAAAATAGAGGCTAAATCAGTTCACAAGACAAACAAGAACATAATATTATGCATTGTAGTTTTTCTATTCCTTTTTCTAAAAGCTCAATAAGGGTAGATCCAAAAGCATAAGCATAGAACAAGAAACGAAACCAAAATAGAAAATGCCAAACCTTTTTTCGCCTGAAGGAGGTTCCGACCAGTAAGTGCTTGAGAATCGAAAACGTGGTCTGCAAAGAACAAGAAAAACCCCAAATGTCAACTAACACAGAAACTTGTCAGAAAACGTTACAGTTCTCCAAAACTGAGAAAAAATCAACACCCACAACAAAGTCCAGCTTAAAGTAAGAACCTTTACCAGAAAGGAAAGTGGGTGTGAGAGAAGAAACAGAGAGGACCCAGAAGAGGAGGAGAAACGAGGAAGAAACCCAGAAGCGTTGGTGGGCAGAAAACACCATGACTGGTTCAAAACTGAGAGAAAAAAGGGTAGATCCGATGGTAGAAACAGAAGAAGAGGTTGTTCTTGTGGTAGCTGTTGTTGATCTTGTTTTGTTCTGAGACAAGAGTTATGAATCTGATTTGAGTAATGGGTAAAGAGAAGATTTTAACGCAAAGAGAAGATGAAAATTGGGTAGAATTAGAGAAGAAGATTGAACTAAGAAATCTTGGTTTGGTTTGGTATGTGTGAGTGTAAAATGATAAAGAAATGAGACAGAAAACGAGTGACAGCACAAATACGCGCAAACATGTTCTTATGAGCTGTCTTTTTTCCACACAACAAAACTGAGGAACAACATAAATATTATTTTTTGTTTTAATTAATAAAGTTAGTTCATATTATTGTGTTAATCTTATTTTTAAATTGTATGTAAAAAATATCATTAATAATGAAATCTTTGAGAGAATGTTTCAATGATTAAGACGAGTATTGTTTATGAATTATTTTTTAACTCTAATGTAATTTTTATGTTAATAAAAAAAATTAGTTAATATCTCTTAATTTTAGTTAATAAAATTTTAACCTATGTTTATGTTATTATTAGTTTATGAGTTAATAAAAATCCATTCGATCTAATTTTAAGTAAACTTAATTTATGTTAATTAAGTGCTTAAAAAGTTGGATGATGTGGAAGTAATTGAAGAATTATTCCATGAAATTCATGTGATATCAATTAATAAACATTTATATATACTTGAGAAATTTTCCTTTAAAGCTACAAATAAATAACAAGAGAGCTTCAACCTACTTAAATAAACTACTTAAATTATTCTAGTTGTTGCTTCTCATTTAAAAATCTTACTAATTTAAAAATCTTACTAGTGTATGATTTTTTATACTCAAATTTTCATCTTAAAATTATTAAAATGAAAACAATTTACAAAAATTGATAAATTGTATCACATTCACAACGTTGTATAAAGAATGTCTTGTTAAACATCACTTCAAATTAAACTAGAAATTAAGAATAGATAGAAAGCAACTTTGGTTGCAAAATTATGAATGAAAAAGACAACTTCTGCAAAATTAATCAACAGAAATAGTGTGTGGTGTGATAGTGACAACTTTTGTTGATTAATTTTTGTCGTTGAATAATTTTGCATTGAATTTGTGCTTGTCTAATACTATTTTCATAATGAAATTACTAGAAGACGAATTTAAAAAAAAAATTATATAAGTTGTGTTTGGAATTTACAATTTGTATTGAAAAAATCATATATACAAAATTAATTTTAACTTTAATTTTTGAAATCACACAAAAGTTGACAAAAATGATCTTGATTTCTTTTTCTTACACATAAGTCATGACTACAACTTAATTAATTTTTTTCTAATATGTTAAAGTCGTGTATGAAGAAAATGATTTTCACTTTTTTTAAACTAAATTTATTTTCTAACTCAAGTCGTGCATAGTAAACACAATTTCAGTTAATTTTTTTAAAATAAAATTCAATAAAATCACGATTTCAGTCCAAAAAAATTGGAAACCTTAATTTTAGAAAAAAAAAAAAAACAAAATCGTCTTTGTCATGTATGAAAAAATTGAAAGCATGTTTCGTAAACACGTTCCTCAATTCACCTCCATATCTTCTGCCAACATGAAAATACATTTTTATCCTTCTTGTGCCACCCCCATAGAATAACTTCCGGATTATGTAATCCGAAAACGCATTTGAAAAAAGACTTCCGGATTATGTAATCCAGAAAGTAATCATGCATATGAAAAAAAACTTCCAGATTATATAATCCGGAAGTTAATTACAAATTTGAAAAATGACTTCCAGATTATGTAATCCAGAATATTACAGAGGGGCATTTTTGGAAATACGAAAATCTATGGAGGTGAGAGAAGAAGGTATGGAGGTGCAGGAAGAAGCAGCCTCCTCAATATAAAGTCATGGATCTCATACACAACTTATCTATTGTTGTATTTTTTTTTCTAAATCTACCCATTCTCATAATTTCTTTTAGAAATTACACCAAATTGGTAAAAAAAACTTTTAATATAAGTTTATATTATTGATAAATTAGAATTTATTGTAAATATGACTCATAATAATGGTATCAGATTATTTACACATTTAGAACATAATGTTTACTCTAACTTCCAAAATTTCTCACACGATATCATTGTAATTTTAAATGTTTGTTATTTATAAACGATAATACATTAGCTACACTCTTTAATTAATATTAAATTCCTTATTCATTAATTTCTTTAGGTGTTTAAGGCTTTTATACAAAAGCAAGTGAGATATAAAGAAGATATTTCAAATGGGTTGACTAAACTTTCTGCAGTATAAACTTTTCCATTTTCTTTCTATTCTCTCAAAAGTGTCTAAAACTTAAGAGAATATCCATGCATAATTACACTTTTATATCTATTTACCACCAAAAATTACAAAGAAGATTTGAAAGGAAATCTATATTATATATATTATTATAATTATACTTATAAAAAGAAAGTGTTTTGTGTACCATCTGGGTTCCTGGTGTTTCTATGTATGGTCTACTGAAACTTATTAGCCTTGAAATGTTGGTCCAATCTAGGTGTGAGCTTGCACTATGTCTTCTCTTTCTCTTTGATGGAAATGTTTTTGGTTATGCCAAGGACCTCTGTTGCTGAACTTTTAGATGATTCAATTTCAACAGAATGGCCTTCTTTGCTGCAAGAATAATCCTTGTTAAAAGGGGTTCTGAAAATATTCTTGTGTTACTGTAATTTATGATGCCATGTTTCAATTGACAATTGCTAGCTCAGTAATCCAAAGAGGTAGAAATCTCTATTAAATAGAAACTAATTTTAAAGACTAAAATAGTTACTATTTGAGATCATTTTATAAACTAAAATAACTGATGATATCTAAAGTAGTTTCTATTATTAATAAAAATTTATAAAATGGTTTCTAAATTGGTGGTATCTAACCATTAGCTACCAAGGTTTTATCTACTTACTACTTTATATCCTAAATTAGTCTCTATTAATCTTTCAGAGACTAATTTAGGATCTAAAATATTAGTCGCTAAAACTTAAGTAGCTAATTTAGATACAAATTTATAAAGTTTTATTAATAATAGAAACCACTTTAGATATGAATATTTTTTTAGTCTCTAAATTAGTATCTAATATAGTTAATAATTTTTTGTATCTAAATTTGGTTACTATTTAATGATTTTTTTTGCAGTGAATCTAGTTAGAAAAACAAAGGGGACATCCTACTTTTGAATTTCATGTTCATTCAGATAACAGTTCATTACTGTCAACTTACTCTGCACTTTGTTTTCTTCAAGTTCTCCAGCAATTCAGCAATCTCAAGCTGCTTAATCACTGTAGCATGTAGTACCTGCAGTAAAAGCACAAAGTTTAACCACCATCCTATAAGAACAGCACAATCAAAAGTTCTATATATGACTGGGAAATATAGATCAATACCCTCTTGGTCTTTTCAAGGTCAAACTCAACAGACTTTATCCTATCCATGGAATCCATAAGCATTTTCTCCTTCTCCTGAGGCATACCATCTGGTTTGTTGTTAAGTTCCTCAAAGATTTTTTCTATTCTCTGAAGACGTTGAATACACGGAAGAGTATATTCTCTTTCAGAAGCTGCTTCAACAGGTGCTGAATGGTAATTAATGTTATGTTCCATGGTAATCGATGGGTGAACATTGTTCTGTGTTCTCCAAAATTCGAATGTTAAATGACGGAGGAGTGTAACTAGTTTTTCAGTGAAAAATGTCAGTATTCTTGCCACATATAAGGCATTTATTTTCTCTACTTTTTCCTTAACAATGCTGAGCCAACTGCTGCCAGAAGTACCTGAAAAAAATCTAGTGAGTTCATTGCATAAGGGCACTTCTGAAATAATTGCCAAGTAAATCAGTTCTAACAAGGTATATCTGCAACTTGGGTTCTAAACAGCATATAAATATAATTTTTTTGAACAATCTCGTGACAATACCTCCTGAATCTGTTCTACAAGCAACATTCCCTACATAACTAGTTTGCATTGGCTGCTCTCGATTACGGCGAAAATGATCGCTTTCAATCACTTTCTCTGCTGCTAGAGAACTATCATCACAACTGTAGTAGCCATTGAGATCTGGTGCTTTAACCTACAGAAGATATGGCGTTAGGTATGACAAAAGTTCAAGACAAACCTACAAATATGATGCATATAGGTAAAGACAACAATGAGGAATCTCAGATAAATGATTCAAAGGTTCCAAACTGTACTTCTTCGCAAACTGGGGCTAAATAAGGATAAGGACAGCTCCTGTATCTGTTGGGAGAGGAGTACTCATTCATATCAGACCCCGATTCGGCTGTTGATGTATCACTGCATCGTTCCTGAGAGACGAGAAAAAACGTTTAGAAGTCAAATATCTAAAGTAAACACTTGCGAAGTCCCGACGTCTAAATGCCAAGAAGACCAAGACTTGCCTTCAATGGGTGGTGCATTTGAAAGAAGTCAAAATTTTGTTGCCCGTCTGGTACTTTGATGATTTGCCTCACAAATTTTGTCTCCTCATTATTTACCAGCTAAAGATCAGAATATCCAACATTAGTTAATCATGTGTATTAGTTTGTTGGATAAGGCAATTCCAAGTTGTATATACTTTCAAAATCTGGCACATGTAAATACTAAGAAACAAGATATACAAAGAAATATTACCTTCATGATGTCAGGATCATTCCAAGGGCCCTTGTTAGACCGAAGACATCCACCTTCTAAAGCACATGTACAAGAACCACCCAGAAAGTCCGGCAACTGACTGTATAGATTCATTTACAAAATCCAAATTAATCAATGAATTGAATAGAAATGCAGTATGGTGAAGACAAGGATGTATACCTAGAGTCAATGACTTCCAGTAATTTATATAAAGACTTAGGTTCAACAATCTGGAAATTTAGGAAATGAATGTAAAGTCAGTGGCACCACAGAAATAGATCTTATGAAATATGAGTTGAAGCTAAAAGGTTAAATTATTCACCTGTATCTTAGCAACAGTTTTGGAATCAAGAAACTTCTGTGCAGCAGGCCAAAGCATCTTCTTAAACCCAGAACCAGCATTGACGATATACATTTGATGCAATGTCTGTAGATATACACTATGAAGTTTTATAAAAAAGTGGAGGAGAGACATAAAGAAGTTAATTTGGGAAAGGATGGGACAAAAACCTCAGGATAGTAATTGCTATCTATATTTGCCATAGCAGACAAGAGACTTGCTGCAGTCCGTGAGAAATTTTTCATCCCCTGCATCACACATATCAAATGCCAGATAAAATTTTAGCAGAAAAGCTTTTCAAGAACTTAAACTAAGGAAACTCCTGTCCAAAAATTGAGAAGCACCCAATCAGGGCAACTCCCTCAGTAAATACAACGGACTTTAAATATTTTAGGAAGACATCGTATTCGAAAAATGCATAAAGGATAAGTATGTAAATAATCTACAACCAAAAGACATAAAATAATTTTGTGTAATGCAACATACCAGGCCCTGTACATCCAATATTGTTGTTGTTGAAGAAATCCGTCTCTTTGCTGCAATGGAACATGCTGGAAATTTCTCATGAAGAGCCCTCTCAAACTCCTGGACATGATATTTCAAATATCGATCTATTGTGGTGATGCGCATTAGGCGGCTCGGATGTGCTTTCCCAAGTCTCTCAATGTAAACTGGCCTACCTTCCCTGTCAATCCCGTGGTACCCTTGAGGATAATACTGCAATACTTCTTCCAGCTCTCCAAATTCAAAATCCTTTAAATATCATTATCACATTCACATCAAAGTCAGATAGAGTGTGTATGAAGTATCTTCTACCGTAGATTTATGCTGATGCAAGCAAATAACTCTGTTCTATCAAGGACCAACTCTCCTAAAAGCTTAAAGTCAATGAATATGAATGGTTAAATATCTAGCATGTCCCCTCACATGGACTACTTGTGCTTGATGCATGGACAGAATTGGGCTAGTAGCACAGATCAAGCTCTTGATCGCGTGATCATAGAGACTCTAATATTGTCAAAGCCCAGCTCTCCTAAAAGCTTAAGCTATAGGGTGGAAGGCTGGAAGCCCACCACTGGTTGTATTTATATCTAGCATGCCTCACTTGAAGTGAAGAAAATTCAAATTTGGCCTTGCAAAGTTATCTGTAGAAGAATTAAGCAGAAATGGCAGAACTCTTCTGGGCCCTTTTGCTTTATCATAAAAGCCTAAAAAATACCATATCAAGGGACAATTCTAGTGAGAGCATAAGCTGTGGGAGGAAGGTTCATGGATGGTTTTATGTCTAACTTGTTCAAACTACAGAACAAACAGTTTCAATTCATAGTCTACATAATCAGATATATCAAGTAATTGACTATGTGCTTATATACACTGAGAATTATGCAGTCTAATGCAGATTATATATCTTTCATGGCTGTGACAAATCATCATTACCTCAAGGATAGAATCAGTTCCATATTCCTTTCGCCAAGCAAGCATTTCTTCCCACATCTGAACTGTCTTCTCAATGTTGAACTCCCTAGCTTTAAGAAACCTAACAAGAAGTAGAGAGCACCACAGCAAGAGTGAGCCAAAAGACAACATCAGATATTTGTATGTGAACCTCTGGAATTGATCATATACCTTAACAATGTATGGTACTCATCATGCCTAGGAGGCAAAGATCCCCTTTCAACAAGTTTTTGGCGCAATTCATGAACAGCAGTCTCCTCCCCAGCATCTCTTACATCCTCAATGGACACAGAGGGAACCCTGTAATCAATTTTCCTTTTCCCTCTTTTCTTAAGAGAATGAGTGAATCTGGAGGAAGCACTCATGGCCTTCTTTTTCAAGGTCCCAATTCTCGACCACCGTCTCTCATCTTCCGAGTTCTCAACATCAGACCTCCTCTCTCTACTCTCCTCATGACTACATTGTCCTTCAAACCCTTCAACACCACATTCCATCAACAACCAGTGAAACAAAAACATCATCAGCAATTCAATCCACTCACACACACTCATACACCAATCAATCATCACAACATACACAAAAAACAGAGCAGAAAATACCTGATATAGACATCACAGTACCACACAAAACCAATCACAGTTGATTGAATCAGCGAATCAAGTTCACGCCAAACTCCTTCATATCACAAATTACTGCTCCAAAAACACACCAAACCAAAAATTATACAAAAAAAAGAAAAAATCAATAAAAGGAAATGCATCAAAACACAGAATTACTACCTAATTGTATTTCACTGAATAGTAAGGTGCAAAAACTCATAAAATTAAAATTCAAAATCAAATGTAAAATGCAGATTCATGAGACTAAATCAGATGAAATCAAACAATCTAGCTGTTTCATTCTCAACCAAAATCAAAAGCACAAAAACCATTAAAGACAAAAAGAACAAAACAAAACTCAGAATCCCAGAAGGCCTTTTCGCAGAGAGAGAATTGCCCAAGATTGCAGTGTGTGCTAAGAAGTTGAGAAAGAAGAAAGATTACATTTTTATTTTGTTATTTATTTATATTTAAATTAAGAGGTGGTTCTTAATGAAGTGAGAGATGTGAAGTTGGTGATGAAAGGGGTTATACACATGAACCAACACAAATAATTAATGCCATGGAACTTCACCCTAAAATAAACTCTTTTTTTATATCAATTCAATTTCACATCAATAAATATTATCATTATTTCATTATGAACTTAAATTGAAAAATTAAAATAGAAAAATTAGTGTAAATATATGAGAAGATAGAAAGATAAGTGAGGCATATGCATAATTCATACCTTTTAGGGTTTGAGAATGGAGAGAGAAGAAGAAGAGAATGGTGTGGAATGTAGATTCTTCTTCTTCTTTCTACTATCCTTCTCTTTTTCTTTTTATTTTCTTTTTTTATTTTTCTCTCTTTTTGCTTTTCAATAATTCAGGCATCATTTTATTAGTAAAAAACTTGCTAAAATTAAATTAATGGTAAAAAATGTAATTAAGTAATTAAAATTGTTAATTTCTAGTTTAGAAATTAATTTGATAGCACCACTTTAATTTTTTTAGGACAAACTACTTTAATCTTAAACTATGAACAATTAATTTAGATTTAATTTATACATACCATTGGTTGAAAATAATTACACCACAATTTGTTTGTGTTTATTATTTTTTTTATTGATATTGTGATAAATTTCTATGTAATTAATTACTTTACATATAAACTAAAGTTCAATTTTGCAAAATACTGTGTCAAAGCATTTTTTTAGTTAGATGTACCTACCTTTTTTTATAGGTGACATGATAAAATATATAAAAATAGTAAAGGTGGTTTAATTTTATATATATATATATATATATATTAGAAGTATAATAATTAATAATCAATAAACTCATTTAAAAAATGAAAATTTATCCTATTACTTCATTTTCAAGAATAAGAAATCTTGTTGTGTGTATCTGTTTTTAACTTTTCTTTTTGCTAACATTTGAACAAACATGTGATTCACTGGTTTTAGTTTCTTTTAGTGATCTAAGTTGTCTTTCTTTTCATGTGCACATTCTTCACTTTTCAATTTTCTAATCTTATATAATCTTAGCTCATTTTATTGATATTAGTTGTTGTTACATTTTTTTATTCATATTTAGCTTTATTTAATTAATTTTATACATGTCATATTTCATAAAATAATAATAATATTAAAAAGGGAAATTTAAGTTTAATATAACCTTATAAAATGTCTTATAAAATGAGGTTTGCACTTATCAAATATTTTTATTTCTAGTTGATATGAGATCAAATATTTTTATTTCTAGTTGATATGAGATCTTCAACACATTTCCGACGCGATTGTCAACTCAATCATGAAACTATTGAGTAGAGATGGATATTTCATAGTATTTAAGTGGGTACAAACCTCACTTTATAAATCGATTTTATAAAATTAAATTAGGCCTATTTCGTTATATGACATTAGAGTCATTTAAGTTCTATCCTAACAAGAGTTTGTTGGCTTATCAGATCACTCACTATCGACCATCCATAAATATTTAGTGACACGTACGAATTGAAAGATCTCCCTGAAAGAAAGGAGTATTGAAAATCCAACTTGACTAGAAATAAAAATATTTTATAATATATAAATAATATAAATCTTATATTATAAATCAATATTATTAATTTGAGTTCACTTATATACGAATTTTTACTTTTATATGAAAAGTTTAATTTGTTGAAGCATAATGCAATAAATAAATAAAAAATAGAAGAGAGTGAATAAAGATGAATGAGCATTGGTGACCAAATATTGGTGTGATGCCATCTTTAATCGGTGCTTTATATTATTATATGATTTTTTATTATTTGTGGAAAAGCGTGTTTCCACTTTCGGTCTCTTTCTAAATGTGATGCTCTTACGTGTTATATTATCTTACTACACTCTTCTTCTTCTTTTTTCTTTTACTTACTATCTTCTCCTTCACATATATTATTCACATTATTATTACTTTCATTATGTGAAGTAGGATTTTAGTTTTTATAGTACACAAAATAAGTATTTATTTATATAATTTGAGTTTATAATAAATAAATAACTTAAGTACATAAATCTTATTTTAATTTAAAATAGACTACTTTTCTATTTAATTATTGATTATTAAATTTAAATAATAAATTTAAAATACAATAAGTTAAAAGAAAATCTCTTAAAGTGATTTTTATTGAATCCTTGAATTACAAATATTAGTAATGTTATTGCTTAATATACTTAATTTAATTTATCCATAAAAAAAACAATGTAACATGGTTTAATTCATTTGGTCATCGGCAATAGTTAGGTGTGCTAGTTAATTTTATGTGAGGTGTGATAGTTGTATAGAAAAAATAATACAAAAATAGAAGATGCATTTACCAAAATTTTAAACTTAGGAAATAAAAAAAGATTTAGGAATATGGTAGATCTTGGTATTCTAAAATTGTTTTTTTAAGATAGATTGCATAATTTTACTTTGTAGGTTAATTAAATTTTATTTATATTTATATTTATAAGTAATTTATAAATACTTTGTGTTTCTTTTTAAAAAGTAAATTGCATGTCTTTTTAAGTGATGTGATGAAAATTAAATATTATATATAGGAAATATCATTTATTTCTAATTTTATATTTGTTCTTTGTTTTTCATTTTATTAATGATTCGTTTTTAATTATACATTTGTTATTTGTTCTTCAACTCATTTAATGTGATCACTCTTAAACTTAATTCAATTTTAGGTGTACAACAAACTAGTATCATAACCACTTCAATATCTGTTTACATCTATTGATGGTAAAATTTTGTAAAAAGAAAGATATCACTTCAAAAATTTAGAACTTTAATAAGAAACTTGTGGAAAACCAAGATAAAAAGAGAAACATGTATGAACACTATTTTGAGGAAGTATGTCACAGATAGAAAAGCATATTTAGTAGAGAAGATCTTCATAACGAAATTAATTTATAAGAAATTGTTGTTGAAGAAACAAATATTTGAATTATGTATACTTTGAGCATAACAAGGATTACATTATACTTAAAAGAGGTTAAGTTTAGTCTCTACACAAAGAAACAATGTCTTGAAGCATCTGTGAATCATCTTCTAGGTTTGTTGTCTTTAAAAGGAACAAGAAGTTCAAGCAACAAAGGAAGAAGGTTGATCTCAAAGAAACAAATATCTTATCTGAGAAAGACTTGTATTGATATCTAAAAACCATCTGATTGTTTTTTTAGTATATGTTCTCAAAGGGTATGATTTGTCATTTTATAATATATTATCAAATTGTGTGCAATATGAAGTGTATTAATAGTGGATTTATATTCCAAAAAGTATTTTCCAAATCTAGAAACATATAAAAGATGGGGTTGCAGAATTGAGTGCCTATTATTCAAAGTAAAGTTTTAGTTCACTAAATGAAGCTTAGACTATAAAATGAAGACATTTGACCACTTGCTTCTTTTCTTTCAAATGATGCAAGTTTCTAAGTGTCAAATCTTAGATTAAACCAACTTGATGAAATGTGGTAATAGCAAGCAGCAAGTGTGAGGAGGAAGATGTAGAGAATGAAAGAAAGTAACAAGGTAGTAATTAGTTTTAGTAAAAGAATGGAAGAAAGAGAAAAAAGGTATTTTGAGAAATTTAAAATCTACATTAGATACTACAAAATGTGAGCCATACACGCATTGAAGTAGATATTATCTGCCTCACAATCTATCATGACATAACCTTCCTCACAATTCCAAAACCATATCAAAACTGTCATTGCAAGCTTAAATATAAACCCACATATAATAATATATAGACAGATTTGGTGAATATCTAACCAAATCGCCTAACCGACACTAAAAAAAATCACCAAACTCAATTGGACCTTCACTACGTGCTACCATCTTTAAACCTCCCCCAAACTCAATGTAAACACACTGCACATAGAACAAGTTAGAACTGGCACTATGGTGCCAGTGCCCCGATGGCAATTCAGGGCATTCATTCACAGCACCACCACTCATGCATGGTAAACTGCTCATGTAGAAAATTAACACAAGCTCCAAAAGCCCTCTCACCCTCTAGGACGGTTTACCCCCTGGTCTTCGCCCTCTTCATACCAAGGCTGTTTTGGAAGGGTGAAACAGAACCTGACATGGGAGAGCCCTCCTCGCGAAGAGTGCCGTTCAACAGTGCTAGTTCCCGTAGCTGCTGCTTCTTGTAGAAATCCTGAGATTCATCCTGAAAGATGAAACTTCAAACAATTAGAACAAACAACGATAAAGTTGTGTATCACCACCAATATCAATTGAATTCACATGAACATACCACCGGTTTGAGCAAATCTTCAAGTATGTCACGTGCCTGCAACAAGCGTGCATCAACTATTTCAACTGGTAATTCTGCCTCAACTAGAATGTGGAGAGGTTCGTTCAGATGTTCATACCCAGGTTTCCCTCTCATCATTTCCTCCTACAAATATATGATTAAAACTCATCAATGGAAGACGATTGCAACCAGAAGAAAGTCAGATCTTTAGATAAAATAAATAGTACTACATTAATCAGATGTTGGAGTAAACATTATGATTTGATATATGACATGATAAAATATTTTCTCAACAGATTTCAATTTTTCATCGTAGTGCAGTAATTTTATCAGGGTACAATAATCATGTTAGACTTGGAACCCGTAATGAAATGTTCATTCTTACCCTAGTTGGATCCTTAATGCTACCTCGGCCCCTGATCAAGACACGACAGTCAGTACTTGCTTCTACACGCTTTAGAGAGTTGCCTCTAGGGCCTAGAAGGCGACCAACAAAGTTAAACTGCAATAAACTAAAGTCAATAGTAGATCTTTCAACAAAATAAAATTTAACATAAATTGGGGCAGAGATAAGATCCTCCATACATTAGGAAATGTGTCCACGGGTATATCCACTCTGACTGTCTTTTTAACAATTAAACCTGATGAGCTACCTTGTGGACTCAGCCAGTTTGGTGTTGGTGAGGACTGTAACATGCTGGGTCTCTGCATGTTTTAATTCTAATGTCAATTACAAAAAAGAGACATGGAGGTCTATTTACTGGCATGCAGATGAAATTACTGCTGTATCAGAGGCCACCGATAGATCACCAAAAAGGGACAATACTAGCTGCTCAGAATTAAAAATAAGTTGAAAACACATAACGGAAAATAAAAACAAGCAAAGAGTATCTATGAGATGACAAAAATAAAGACAAAAATGCACACATGTCCTGACTATGATTATCAAGAAGAACTAGTGTGTCCGAATGAAATTTCAAATTATAGCTGAAGTCAGACTATTAAGGCATTAAGATAATTACAAGCAATTTTGGCAACTTAGCTAATAATTCATTAAACCTAATTAAACTTACAGTTTCACTTTTCTTAAAAAGGCTGATGTTAGTATTCTACCATAATTCATGTTAATATACACAGATTTATCCAGATGCAAATATTCACCAGAGCAGTGATTTGGCAGAAAATTGTAAAGGCGGCTAAGTATTGACATGAAATTTATCTTGACATAAAGAAGATGAGATCCACTAACAGGATTTAGAAACAGAATCTAAGCTATAGAATAATTGTCAGATCTTGATGTTAGCTTTGCATTGCCTTTCACAAACAATTAGAACTACAATAACTAGAACAAATGTCATGAGTTAGCATGAGATGTAAAATTGAGTCAGAAATACTTCTAAAATACAGAATTAGATGAAAATGAATTAATGAAGTTATGTTAATGGTTAGTATCCATACTTCTGATTGAAATCGTGATGCCCATCCGTTCACATTGGCACCTCCGTTTGAAAATATTCCTCCAGTAGCCAGGGGGCTAGCTTGTTCAAGCCCACTTTGACCTAAAACTGATGCATTCCCCATCAGCGATGTTACACGCAAAATTTCTGCTCCAAAAATGTCAATTTTCAAGAAGAAGATTTACCAATCAGCATTTGTTAACATGTTAGCAGTCACTACATAATCGATGCAACACGGATGTTTCCTCAGTCAGTAAAAACTAATGCTATCCTTATGAGATATATTATAACTTTTTATGGTAGTACTCTAAATGGTAAGGGGGGGAATGCACTTAATTGTCATATAATATTTAAAGAAAATAATATTACAAACTTAAATTGAAACTAGAAAACCTTTAAAGTCATTTAGTAAACCATTGAAACTGGTATTTCCAACATAAAAATATAATTTCAAAACATCTTTTAAAAATTGAACAATATTTAAGAATTTGTTTTGACAGAAACAATTCAAGGGTTTAAACAATATCTTGTAAGCACATACTATTAGGATAACGTAAAGCAGTAATCACATATACCAGCCGGAAAATTTTCTTTTTCTGCTTTCTCAGATGGAAAACAATTAGTAATAACACATCAGAGCCCATAAGGTATACACACTAAACTCTGCTAAAACCAAGCTAATTGAACCCCTAGTACCTCATTCAGATAAGTAAAAGATTAATGACATCTAATTTTATCAATTACTAAACAACCAAGACATCAACTCAAGAAATACCTTTCATACCCATTAAATGAGTATTTAAAAATAATTTAATTAACAAAGCATATATAATTAACATCTGATCCAATTTGGGTTCATTTAGGAACGAAGGAGAAGAGGATGAAAGGAAGGTGAAAAAAAGGGGAAAAAAATCAAGGGTTAAGTAATAATTATTCTTTCCCTTGGTGGACCTTTAAAATCGTCCAAATTAAAGGAAATCTCAAATGTCCGTAGAAATTTATAAGTGAGAATTTTGTGAGGTTACTTGATCCTCTCCACATTTTAGAAACTCCCAACGGAGAATATTTTCTCAAATCCTCCTTTTTCCCTCACATCTCATTTATTTAAACATACTCGTAATAATGGAAAAGGGATGATTTGTTATGAGGTGCATGAGAAGGCTTGCCATGATGTTTAAGAGCCTAAATTCCTGCATTTACTGAATCGTTCATGAAGAATTCTCCCAGCATTTCATGTCAGTAACAAGTAACTAAAACTGTGTAGGTACAGCACCCTAGACTTTCAATTGAAATCATACAGATTTCCTGCAACTAGTTTTGCCAAAAGCCAATTAAAAAATCTTGTGACTTACAGAAATCTAGCCTAGTGAGATGAAAGGTAAGGATACAAGGTGTGCAACAGGCCCTCTAAAAGGAGCAAACAAGTAGTCTTTCCATCAATTAAATCAGGAAATTAGATTGGAAACTTTTTAAAGGGTTCCCAACCAAGAGTTCCCAGTTAGAATGTTATTCCATTTACAATATGTCATTTCTAACTAATTACGTGTAGTTGAAGCTGCTATCACTGTTTCCACTGTCATGTGAAGGAAACTACAAGTTAACCGAAAATCCATCTGTGGCAATTCTAGGAAGAACACCTCACAAGAGAAGAAAAACAGTAACAATAGATCAGGTGAGGGAGGGATAGAGTGGAAACTCAGGAAATATATATCTGGTTGGAAGAAAGGTGAAACAAGGAGAGAACTCCTTCACCAGAATAGCCCCTTTCACAATCTATTAATGGTAGATAGGCTTAGTAACACAAATCCCCCTTATCTATTAACTGTCACCACCCCCAACTGTCAAACCCATTGGCAGCTCTGACTGACTAACTGACTAGTCAGCTGACTAACTGACTAACCTTCCAGATCCTCTCTTCACTTTCAATGTGCAGGGGTCAGGGGTCTGATACCATCCAAACCCATCCCTCATTAAAAAAATTGGTGATATTAGTTAAAACTAAAATAACAGTGGACCAAAAAGTATTAAACCTGTCAATCCTTTTCATTAAATTCTTCACATTGAACTCTTTCATACCATTGCTTCATATTCATTCATGCTACATTCTTAAACTTGTGCACTCCCAAACTTCCCAATCTCAACAAACTTAAAAAGGTTTTTCAACAAATGCAACAATTAACTATAAAAGAATAAAATATACACACATGTGCACATAAATCGTATAATTCTCCTCACAGTTAAAGTGCAATTTTCTAGCACAGCATGGAAAAATGTACATTTATCCTTCTCTATTATGACCCTTTGTACTTTATGGTATCTTGAAATACAACGAATGTCATGAGCTTTCACACAATTTGTTGGCACACAATCTTCAGTTCCCAGAATAATTTATCATTCAACAGAAAATCTTTACACTTAACTTATCATAAACACTTTATTGGCTTCCCAAATTGTGTCCAAACTATGGTAAAACTGGAGAGAGAAACAATTGATATACGCCTGACTTAGCTTTCATCAAGAAAAGGCAAGTTACTAAAGTACAGCCATCAATGAAAGAAATTGACCATTTATAACTAGAAATGCTAGAAATAGTGGCTGGGCCCCAAAGCATCGGGCTGAAGAAGACCAAAAGGAGAACCATTTTTATTAGAGCTGGAAAGGAAGTACGTGTTTGTTCTTTTAACAAATTATTGAGTGACAAACATGAAAAAGAAAGGGCATAACAACTTATTGTATAATAAATACCAAAACATTGATATTAATGGAGTAAAAGGAAGCCAGGGAAGATAGTTATGCCAAAGCCAAACTATGGCATCAGTTGCAGTAATTGTCATGCTTCCTCTGTTTCTTTCTGGTTTATTCTCCTTCAGAAGTTTCACATCAGTTCATCAGTTTCAAGCTCTCTCATCACTGTCGTGCTCAAATCATCCACCACAATCTGACACCATTCGTGGAATATGCCAGCTCACCTTCTTTTGTCTCTGCCGCCTCAAAATCGTCCTCCATTGTACTCAACTGTGCTCTCACCGCATCCTACAAAGCTCTCAATTTTCTGTCCTCTAATTTCCTCTCCATTGCCAGAGGCTCAGGGTTTTCTCATGAGAGAGAATTTGGGTTTAATTAAGGAACCACCATAATAGGTGCAGCTCAGGCTATAGTCCGAAAAAAGGGCATTCAATAAAAAAAAAGCAGGTACACAAAAAGTTGTATGATGGCTGGGAAGATGGTCATGGAGCACACACGCAAGCAAGGGGAAGTGGCACGTGACGAACATGTGGAAGTCTCCAACAACAGGGCTTCACGCAAGATGGTACATGTCGCTCATATGCCCGAAGGAGAACTGGCATGTGAGGGAAAATGTGGAGGTTTCCTGGCATGTGAGGGAAAATGTGGAGGTTTCCAGCAACAGGGCCTCAGAGATGACCAGGTCCACTGGACTCTGGAGGTCCTGCGGCAGTATTAGATTAGGTTCTAGAGATGTGGCAGATGGGACAGGACAGGCAGTGTTATGGAAATGGTGTGTTGAAGGCCAGGGTTGGCCCACCACAAGAGTTCAATTAATCAGGAGTTCTAATACCATGTTGTGAGCGAAATTTCTGAACATTACTTGATAGTTTGAAACTATACAAAGGTAGTGCATTATGTACGCTAAGTAGCATCAACACTTCCCAAATATAAGCCTTAAACTATGGAAACTGTCAATCTTTCCTAATTTACAATAATTAGGGCATATGCGACACCAAGTTATATATATATACATACATACATCATAGCATGAATCTACCAAAACACATTTCATATCTCTGTATATAACCAAGCAAATTAGCACGTACTTGCCTATATTGGGTGCTACGCAAAATAAATTATTTTTTATGCAACCTTAATGCAACATAAGTCCGACAACTACATTAATCCCCATAGTTCACGTTTCCTTGGGACTACAAAACATTAATGCAAATAATCAATCATTATTAGTTAAAGAATAATTAAACAGTTCAATGAAATTTACATACAGGTCTACAACATTAGAATGAAAAGTATTGAATTTAGTTATTGGCACAAACTTGTTCAGTTTGCTAAAGCACAGGTGTGCTCCCATAATCTACCATGGACTGAACATTTTTAATCATGGAATAAAATATGAAACATCACATAAATTTGAGTTCTGACTTATGACAAAGTTAATAGACAACTGATTAAGCAGCTTCGCAATTGATAGATGCTTTGATATCCTATCCCTAGACAATAAGCGACTAGGAAGGAAGTAAAGTGATGTTATGATAAAGATAACTAAAGCACAGAGCGAGATGCAGTGGGAGGGAGGGGGAGGGGGGGCTTCATGCTTATTTTTACCACTAATTTGAGGGACGAATCTCACCTTGGTTTAATAATCGAAAACACTGGGGAAGCACGGCCATGAACGGACTAAGCTTGTTGCGCTCTCCCAATAACTCAGATAGATATCTGAAAAGCAATCAAAAAACCACACAATGAGAGTAGGACGACGTAGCCATTACAAAACACAAAACAAAAGTACAGTGTAATAAACTCTTCAAGGACGAAGGGTCCATGACAATTTTTTTGCTAGGTAGTAAACCATGAACTAAAAAAACCATGAATAAAAAGTACAACAAAGAAACAAATGACAGCGCTTTCACACATGCAAAGGCAGTACCAACAATGCAAAGTCATCTTCAGCAACAAACAACAACAAAGCCTTCTCCCACTAGGACAGGTCAAGTAAAAGGATCACACAACAACATAAACCCAATCAAAGAAAAACCAACTTATTTCCGATGAACTAAGCGCAAAGCAAAGTCATCTACAGCAAGATCAACTAATTTGCGACAAAGATCACCCTCCACAAAAGCAATCAGCGAAGCCAAAACAACAATCCATCCCAACAAAATTCAGTTCACAAACACGGAATCAAATCCACCATCCACTGTCCACAACCATTTTCCATCAACCAACTGCAGCGAAAGCGGCAGATCAGGCCACGAAAACCACCATCCAAACCATCCACCACGAAATCCAGCCACAAAAACAAAAGAAACAATCAACAATTGAAGTAAACACAGTGCGACTCCCCTTTGACCATTCCCGATAAACAACACCAAAACCCTATCCCCCTTCCCAGCCCGCAAAAAAACCCTCAGCCGAAGTCCGAATCAGTTCAACATACACCATCGCAAGCGACACGAAAACTAGAGAAACAATCTCATCACCAGAATTTCTGAAACTAAACTCAACAAGTAACAACCAATCCAAAGATCCAAGCAATCCACACACACACACATACACATGTACAGCGATAGTAATAAACAGAAACAGAAATAGATATAGATATAGATATACTTGTCCTGCTCAGCTAGAGCGGAGGAGCGAAGAGCGGATAGGTGCGGCGAGGGAGGAGCGGATGGCGACGGCGGAAAGGCCATGTACCTGCCGGCGCCGGAGGAGGACATCATGTCTCGGCGAGCGAATCGGCAGCGCGGCTCACACAACAACCACGCTTGGCGACTGAGTGTGGTTGGTGAGAGAAAGAGAGAAAGAGAGAGAGAAGAAAAAGGGTTTGTGCTGCTGTGCGTTTTATGGAAGGGACTGAGGGAGGTGGGACCCACATCCACCCACACTCTTCGTCGGTGCAATTATTACTGCTTCCAACACGTTTCACAGAAAATTCACTCGTTAATTATCAAAATAAATCAATTTTTCAAAAATTATCAAAATAAAAAAATAAAAAATTGTCAAAATTTCATCTTAACCTAATATAATTTATTTTAACATATTTAAATTAAAATCGTGTCATATAATTTTACCTTAAATTATATTGTTTTTACAGATTTATTCTAAATTTTAAATCCTATGATTTTTTACAATTTTATTAATTTAGATAAAAAAATGGTTTTTTTATTATTTTTTAATGATATTGATGATCTACGTTTTTTATTAAGATAAGTTTTTTTATATTTTTACTGTGATGATAGTGTTTTTATTTATTTAAAAAAATAAAAAATAAAAATATATAAAACTAAAAAAAAAATATCGCGAAATGTGAATTCAACGAATAACTCTTCATCGAAAATGTAACAATTACCATTGGTATATTATTTTTAAATCTTCATTAAAATAGTTTTTTAAAAAATAATAGAATGCAGTAAAAAAATAAATAAATACAAATTCATAATAATAATAATAATAATTTTTTGCATTATTAATTTTGTGTGCCAACCAACACACTGTGCACACCCATCATTCTATATCTACCCCTCTCACACTTCAATTTAATGCAATTCTCCAAATTCATAAATTTTAATTTTTTTTCTTTTTTTTTCTTTTTCAATGTGATTAATTTTTATTATGGTTTATTTATTAATACTATCTTGATCCCCTCTACATTGGAACTTATAATTAACATTCTCATATTTAATTTTATTTCCTTATTATTATTATTATGACAATTATTAAATAAACTACCAACTAGTCTTTATTATAAATATAGGATGAGATTACACTATTTTTGGCATGAAAAAGTTGAAATAAATAAAAAATTAAAATCTATTTATTTTCCTAACAAAATAATTTAAATACACTTACAATATCAAGAATGTGTATAATGTTATCTAATTAAAAATCTACCTATATTCATAAATTAAACTTGAAAACTGATTTTATAGGTAACATTTAGAATTATTAATGTACCAGTACTTGTGAAAATTTATAAATGAATGGTTATTTTTTTGTATGTTATGTTTATTAAATATTTATTAAATATAGAATGTACTTAATTATGCTAATTTCATTCAATATTTATTTTATTGAAGGTGAAATATTTATTGAATTTAATTAATGTAACATTTTTTTAACAAATGCGTTATAAATAAAAAAAGTAAGAAAATAATACCTAACCTATTGGACTTTTGTTTCATGTAGTATTAGTATTACATTTACTACATAAAATATTTAATTAAGCATTTAATACTATATCTTAAATTAAATATTTAATTTATGTTTACTATTATTCCATATATATTTAATATTATTTTCTAAAATGTTTAATTTGATTAAAATTAGAGTAAATTGTGTAACTTTATTTGAGACTTTATAATATTATTTTTTATTTTTTATTTTTGTACTAATTCTCTCAATTTTTTAAAACGCAGCACATTATTATCTCTCATATATTATATTAATGATTATTTCTAAGATATCACATCATGTGTTCCTCTTATAATAAAACATATAAAAAAACATGATAAATTTATGCATTTCTAACAAATACGTATAGTCTAATTTATTCTTAAAATTATTTATTTAACTTTATATTTATAGTATTTATTAAATATATAATATATTGAGTTTAATATTATCATTAAACGTTATTTTAGTGAATATGAATTTTTTTAATTTATTATATATATATATATATATGTGTGTGTAGAATATATTATTAAATGAGAAATAAACATGAAAAATTATAAATCAAGATAAATGATTTTTTTAAACTTAATTTAAATTAGAAAATGTTTTACATGGTATTGATTATGATAAAATAGTCAACCAAATTAAAATGAAAAGAAGTTATAATTATTTAATCACAAAACATTTATTAAATTATCTGATTTCCATTCTAATTATTCTGAAAGTCATCAATAATAACCTCTAATTAATTAATAGTATAAGTTTTTTTACTGTTATAATACAAGACAACTGAAATAATTAACTATTGCATTTATTATATATATTAATTAAATATTTAATAGATGTAACATATAGTTGAATGTTTATTTAAAAACGTTTCATTAAAATTAATCGTATAATTGAATATTGTATTTAAAAAATATTTATTAAATAAAAAAATTTCCATACCAATATTCACATGAAAGAAAAAAAAAAATGATCTCAAATTTAATAGCTAACATTTTTCCTTATCACTTCATATATATTTGTAGATTGAAGGAATCCATTGTACTGTAAAAAAAAATAACTTGTATCGTTATATTAGAAAAAAAAACGATTAAAAATTAGATTTTTTCAAAATTATTATATATATATAAAAATTCTATAAAAAGATGTTTTCCTATTTTTATTGTTGTATAAAAATTAATCTATAAATATATTTTTCTTAAGTCAAATATGTATGTGTTATATGTAAGACTCTAACTCAAATATTAGAATAACAATTATGATATTAATGTTTTTTTTAAAATATATTAATAATTTTCATGACATTAATTTTTATACTCATTCACAAAATATATGATTAATTTACTTAATTTTGTTAGACAATTCATTATGAAATATAATATATTTATTAATTTTCAAATTAATACATATAATATAGAATATATGGTGAAAATATATCATATACCATATACATAAGAAAGGTAGGATTGAATTGTATATTTAAATTTTTTAAAATTTTCATAATAATTTAAAAAAAAAATAGTTTGTTTGTAAAACTTTTTATTTTATTAGTGTAAAGCATAATATACAATTAAAAACATATAAAAAGAAATAAAAATATATGTTTAGATTGTTATACTAGTTCATCTAACAATATTCATTATGTAGATTATCATTGTAAGTTACATGACTATTTCAGTCATTACTAGCTAATATTTCTGAAAATATTAATATGATTTAAAATAAATTTAATTATATTATTACGGTTACTTTTATGTATTATAGGTAGTTGTGATTTAAAATAAAAGCATTTCTTTTATTATGATTTAAAATAAAAGCAAGTTAATATCACTTATGGTATACAACAATTAGTAAAACAACAATATGAAAAATGATTGATAACACTTCTAAAATACAATAATCCCCATTTTAGATTCAACAATTCATAATTGAAAAAAATTGGATTTCATATAGAAAAAAAAATATTAATTATAAATTTAGAAGTGAACAAATTATTATTGTATTATTAAATAGATGTGTATTTTCAGATTGTATAGAATTTAGAAGTGAAAAAATTAATTATGAATTACGTGATTTGACATTTATTTGGAAGTTAAAGTGTAATTTTGCATGATGTAGTTTGAAATGTTCTTTTATATTACACAATTCAAAAAATTTGAATTGGAAAAAATACAACACTTATTTTTTACTTTTTTATTATATAATTTGAATTTTTTTTAGATGATTCAATTTGAAATCTTGCATAAAACTGCATGAAGGGATACTTTTGACATTTCTTACTATGTATTGAGATGTGGGAAAAACATGGAGGTGCAGAATGGAATTACCCTAATCATATCATGCTAGATATGATTTGGGCTTAGGCCCACACTTCAACCAATGATATTTGGGCTTTCCAATGCTATTTAGGTTATCAAAGTGTAAAAATTGTTTTTCACATTTTCACTTTCACTAATATATCTCTTTTTTAAAAATTGGCTACAATTAAAGTTCTTAGATTTTTAATTTTACAAATTTTGAGACGTAGTTTTCATTTAAAAGACTTGTCCAACGAATTTGACTTGTCTGACGACCAAAATTCACGGATTTTAATTAAATGAATTTTGCTCAACAAGTATATATGACTTGTCATACGAGTTTTCATAAAAATCAATGTTTTATGTATAAGATAACATAAATCTAATGTATTTCAATCTATTTTCTACTTATCATTGAATAAAGCACTTATAACTAACTACAACTCGAATTTATTGTTCTTGTCTAATAATCTAACATAAAATCGATAAAAGCACACATCAATTCAAATTCATTAAAGAATCAACAAGTTTAAATTAAACATCACACAAACCCTCCAAAATACACCAGTGTGACCATGTCACATTCACATCTAAGTTATTTACCCTAAAATACTATTAAGAGTTAAAACTAGTTTCACTTGCATTTTTAGTTTACTAAACACTAGACCAAAAGCTCAAATTATACAAAACTCATAACAAGTTAATTATGTACGTAGAAATACCTAATAAATTATATAAGCATGCCCTTATGATCATCGACTGGCAAATAGTCATCCTAACTCTAAAAACAATGCAACATAATTTTCTATATAAAATATTTTTTTGAAACTATCTCAAAAAAATATAAAGAAAAACTTATTCTAAAATATAAACTAATAAGATATTTTTCACCAAGATTTCTATAACAAGTTTCGATATTCAATAAATAAATAAAATTAGATTTTTTTAAAAAAATAAAAAATTAATGACTTTTTTAAAATAAAACTTGAATAACAAACTTTTATTTTATAAACTTTTGTTAAAATATTATCAACAAGTATTAAAAAGAGAGTGTACTTACAAATGTTTAGAAAAAAGAAATGTTTATTAATCATAACAATAGTTTAAAAAAAACACACACAAATTTAGTGTTATTAGCTAAGTTAATACCTTTTCACTTGAGTAAATTAAATAATTGAGTTTTATGATAGTAGCATTTTAGTAAAAAAAAAAGTACTAAATCCACTATTTTTTTCTGAATCTAGAATAAGTTTTGACAAAGTATTTAAAAAATGATTAATTGAAAATAATTTAAAATCATGACCAGATTCATTCGAATAAAACAAATGATAAAATAGTTAAAGTTGAAATTATTATTAAAGTTTCGAATGAAATGAATAATAAATATGAGTCATTGGCAGCTTCAAAGTAAAACCAAAGAGCACAAAACATTGCATGTTAGATTCACACATTACACGGTTTGTGCCCGTGGCATTTTCGTCTTTCTCCCTTTCTCTCACTGTTCTTCTTCCTTCTCTCTTCTCTTTCTCTCACTTCTCTTATGAATCAATCTCTCATCTCCAACAACCACACATGCATCACCATCAGGTATGTTCATTCCGTGTTTTTAATTTTGGACAAGTTTTAGATTCTCAAAAACACTTAATCGGACTCATGCAAAAGAAAAAAAAAATTATACTGATTGGAATTAGTTCTAGTTCAGCTTGATTTGTGACCCCATTTGCGGGTAAAGCAAAAGGGTAGTCTTGTTATTGTTGTTATTGTTGTAAAAATTTAATCTTGCTTGTGTTGTGGATCTTTGACTTCAGTTGAAGATTTTTAATTTTTTTCCTTACCCTCTTTTCAGCTGTTGTTCTGAGTGAATGCTGCTACCCTTTAAGGTATTAAATCTGTCTCTGTCAAAATAGATTTGAAGTTTCTCTCTTTTTTTTTTGGATTATTGGTGGAGCAGATTTTGTGATCTGGGGATTTGGTTATCTTTTTCGGTTCAAATATTTAATGGGGTTAGGTTATCTGAGAATTTAAGATGGGTTATGCTTTGTTTTTTTATTTGCATGTTGCTTAATGTTATTGCTTTACCGACAGTTATTCTTTGAATGATGGAATATTTGTGTTTGTTCATGTGACTAATCAGTTGCTCAAGGCTTGTTTTGGTTTTCCCTACAGGTTTTTGACTGTATAGGTGGACAGTGTCTTGCACTTTTCTTGGCTTTTGCCTCTTTCCTCGAGGGTTTATAGGGTTATTCCTTTGCTAAATCTGGTTTGCTTTAGGTTCTTCAGTTGGAATGAAACATTAAGACTTCGGTTTGATTTCGCAGTAGAGGGATATCGGTGTTCAGCTAAGTCAAGTTAGCATTGAGATTCAGAATAAAGAGAAGAAAAATTGGTGTAACTTTTCTGATTTGTTGGCCTGGTATTGCGAAGGAGTTTGGTTGCAATCTGACTAGGGATATTGTTTACTGATTTTACGATGGATTCAATTCAGAATAAGGTTTATTACTGTTGCGTTTCTAAGGGTAACACTGTCCTATATGTCTATAGTGGTGGAGACCCGGAAGCTGAGAATGTTGCAGCCTTGTGCTTGGAGAGTGCTCCTCCTTTCCACAGGTGGTATTTTGAGACAATAGGTAAAAGGACTTATGGTTTTTTTATGGAAGATGGGTATGTTTACTTCACAATTATTGATAAAGGTCTTGGTAACTCGGTAGTTCTTCGGTTTCTGGAGCATGTTAGAGATGAATTCAAAAAGCTGGCTAAGAAAGGTTCAAGAGGAATTTTGCCAAACATGAACTCAAATCACTTTCAGGAAAAACTGGTTCCTGTCATTCGCAGTCTGATCACTTCATTGGAGAGTGTTTCTCATGGTAGTAGTAATTGGAGAGATGGCACTTGCATGTCTTATCAAGTGGATCTGTCTCCATCACCAAGTAGTTTGAATGGACAAATTGAGGGTGCTAGCTCAACAAAAGCCCCATTATTGGGAAAATCTAACAAGCCAGATAAGAAGAAAGTCAAGGATCATGTGATTGCCATGAGAGATGTTGAGTTGGAGGAGCATAGAAAATCTACAGATAGAGGAGCAAGGGCTGATTCAGGCAATCTGGATGGTGTAAGCCAAGGTGGTGCAGGTTCGTCGGTCTCTTTGCAAAAGGACATGGGTTCAATGAGGATAAGATCAGCCCCTCAAAACATCCGTAAGAAATGGTGGCGCCAAGTACGCATTGTTTTAGCTATTGATGCAGCTGTGTGTATAATATTATTTGTCATCTGGTTAGTAATATGTCATGGTGTATCCTGCATACGATAGAATTTGAAGTTCCTGTGACTGAATTTGAATCACTATCATATGGAACTTGACTTTTTCCCAATATGATTTGATCGACAACAGAAATTGGTTTCATCAACAGGGCACGCAGATGGAAGTTACACATTGGTCATGTTGATTAGATCTATAATATTGTTTGCAGGCATGTGCTTCTTGTCACCCATGTGTAGGCATTTTAATCTGTCGAGTCTACTGTACAGTTTCATCACTTTTAGTCATCTGTACTTGTATATGAATTTTGCAAAGATTTTAAAAGGGTCTTGATTGGCCTGTTTCTATAGATTTTTTTCTCTAAATAGATAACTCATTTCTAATATATAGACGACCAATATTCTGAAATCACAAGTTGTATATGCAGAATAACTATGCCTCCAAAATTCTTTAGATATGTTTAGACCACCTTTTATTGCTTAGATAATGTTGCTCACTGCTCATAAAATATATTCTTTTAAGGTATATGTCTAAATAAATAATGGAGTTTGGAGAACCGCAAGCCATAAAGTAGTAGTTAAAGAAAGTGTATAGAATTATAGATCATTAAGTATGTCACAGAAATTTAGCTGATGTTGTATTCAAGATAGCTTGTTTCACTTCAGTTAGTGGGTTCTATGTAAGTTTTGCCTAATAGTGGAAAAGTGTCTTTGAAAGTGGATTGGGAAGTGCCTTTAAATCCAGGGTAGGTTTGCAATGGAAAAAGTAAGTTTGAGTTTAATCTTAGAATTCTTGCTGTTGATGCAAATCTCTACATCATGCATCATGAACGAAAAATTAAATAAATGGACAAATTGGTTTGGCACACTCATACAAAATTGAGTGATAACTTGCAAAATAATGCTGTTTTTTTCCCTTTTTTCTTAACTCATACATTTGTAGCCCCTTTGTTGTAGATGAAGTGGATCAACTTGCTTGTGCAGTTGAGAAATTTGTTAAATTTTCCCCTGAGCTAAGCCTTATTGATAAAGTTAACTTCCTGTTTGTGCCATTACCCTTTCATTTGATTGTTTCTTGAAGATAATAACATAGCATGGCTGGCTCTTGATTTGAAACTCTTTGGATTTTATCACAGCAAAAATCCAACTTAAGGACCTACTTGTTGCTGTGGAAATGTTTCTTTATTTCTTCTGATCTTGACATGGTTTTTCTCACCTCTTACTGCACTGAAGCAAAACGTTTCCATGTAAAAATAAATCAATGAAGTTGCCATCAATTCCAGGAATAGCTCATAGATAAAAAAAATTAACACATAAATTTGAAGGATTTGACTGGTATTGTCCATTACCCTTTTGTTTAACAATCTTAGCAAAGTTGGTTATGTTATGCCTATGAAGAAGTCACGATTACTTGTGAGCTTTGACTACAAGTTAAAACAATTTTTTAGTGTTTTTTATGGCTTGTTATGTCACATAAGAATGATTCAAAGATTCAGAAATTTCAAGTCTGTGACTAGTCAGAGAATCAGTATTATCTTTTTCATTATCATGACATCAATAAATTGACTTGGTTCATAAAAGCTCAAGGTTGGTATCATGCACTAAGTTGAGGTGTCCAACTAAAATTTACTTTTCATTTCAAAGGTTTAGTTTATCTTGTTTCAATTACCTTTTTTGTATCATAAAACTCAAGTCCAAAATCTAGAATCACCCTTAAGGGGAAATTTACTCAGAAGTAAACTCAGTAAAATGTTGCATGGATGTTGTAGAAGCAGAGCTAGGAATACAATGTTACACTCTTTTTTTTTGTTAAAAAGTTCTTCTGCAATGTTTGACAACTCTTATAATTGTACACAATTCTACAACTCTAAGTCTTGGAGATGATGAGTTTAGAAATAAATATATATAATAAAAATAAATTCGTAATTAAATGATATATGTGATGAGTTTAGAAATAAATATATATTATAAAAGATAAATTTGTAATTAAATGATATAAAAAATATTAAAATAATAGAAATGTAACATTACCCTTCTGGTATATCTGATGTCTGTGCTGTCCATATTTGATACCCTTCTGCTATATCTGATGTTTGTGCTGTCCATATTTGATTATATTTTATATTTTTTATAATCTTTGAAATATTCTTTTCTGTTTTTAATGAGTTGGATGAAACGTCTTTAGAAAATTTATTCTGTTGACTGGTTCAAAGATGAAGTCAAATTGCAGAAATTGGTTTCATGGCTGGTGCTGTGCTTATTGGTTGTACCATTTCCTTGTCACATTTAATAAATTAGGTATCCAATGCTGGTGAGATTATTTATGCATAATACTTCTACTATTCATCTGGCTAAGGATCAATATTTGTTATTAGTTTATATAAAGTAAAAAAATTATAAGGTTCATAGCTTGGATTGGATTTGGCCAAATTTATCATCTAACTTAATCAAAATTACAGCCAAACTAGTGAAACATGCATTGGTTTCCCATTTATGCATGTTAAGACTTTTAAGAAATTTCTCCATAACAATCTGTTTTTAATGATATTTATTTCAAGAGTTTTTTCTTCACATGAAGTCAAGCCTATTATGGCAATTTGCTTCTTCTTGAGAAACTTTCTCTCTTTCATCTTTTCCAACAACTCAAACATAATTAATCACAACTAGGTTTTCACCATTCATATTTTCTTCTTAGTGATTTATATGAAATATTCTTATCTCTAGTTGATACGAGATCTCTCCAACACATCATTTCACACACTCCTAACTTGTGCGTGAGACTATATATCTATGAATGGTCCGATAACAATTTGATAGCGACGGACAACCTTTCAATAGAATAGATTATAAATATATATGATATATCATATTAGAAAGTGAATTTTAAGCATAACTCAACCTTGTAAAACCATATGAGATTTGCAACTTATATACTGTGAAATGTTATTATCTCTAGCTGATGTGAAATCTCCAACATAATACATTATATATTGTATAATGTCATTTTTTCGAGTCTGAGATCTCCATCATAATACATTAAGTGTTCTTGGTATAATATTATAATGGTTATTTCATACAAATTTCTTTTTCAACCAATATTTATACATAATATTGATTAATTAAGATAATAATTATTTTTATCTCAACATCAAACTTTGTTGTATATCTTCACATGAAAGGTTTCAAATGAATGAAATGATTTGCTTTTAGAACATATTTCAATTACAATGCATAGGATTTGTACATACTACAATTCTTTGGTAGCATCTTGAATAAAATTAATGTCAAAAGTTGTAGACAGATTTGTATTAACATAAAGATTCAGACTTATTCGTAATTATAATGCTGGTGTCAAAAGTTGCATCCACAAAGCTATCTTCCCTTCTCTTTTACTTAAGTACTTATAATCTAATTTTTATTGATACATATTAACTTTAAAATCAATATAAAATATTTCATTGCAAAATATGCTATTTGTTAATGGGAAAATGTCAAAATTTAAATTTTTTCTTTTTAAACAAGACTTTTATTTAACAAAAGCTATATTACTATCATGAATATTACACACTTGTATTATTTAATATACTAATATAGTAATATTTAATATACTAATAAGATACATTTATTTTATACCAATAAAAGTACTCTTAATTAATATAATATACTATATGTAATGTTAATATAATCCAGTTAAAAGTTTATTTTTTATCAAACAAAAAGGAAAGAAAGTCTGAAAACACATAGTATAGTAATTATATTAAATATTTTTGTAAAAATACTTAAATAAAATTGTTCCGATACTGTCAATAAAGTCTGACATTGTTCAAAGTTGAAGTCAATGGTAGTTTATATACTTTTTCAATCCACCTCCGTGACAGAACATCAACCTTCATACCAGACCATATCTTAAACTCTTAAATTTTATGAGGTTGGAAAAAAGTATTTTGAGGAAACTAAAAAAAATAAGGATTGTATTAAGGAAATAATAATTATCAAATTATATGCAATTATTGTATGCAATATTTGACGATATTGTACCCAATTATATGTAATTAATTTAATAATTATAAAATCTCATGATTAGTATCCTACCTAATTAGATTGTAATTTGGGGAGAAAAACTCCCTATATATTTCCTATACATAAAATGATGTAATATACACATAAGAGAATAAGAAACATATTTTCTTCTTATATTTTTTATCATTTTCTTATAGATTGAGTGTGAATGATGGATCTTGAATCCATTTTCATGTCATAATAATTTATATTTTTTATATGTTTTACAAATTGACAAGTACATATTATGTCTTTCCGACAAATTTGATAATAATTAGAAAAAAGAACTTTTGATTTGAAGATAATCATATGAGTCTCACATCAGACACAACTCAGAGATGAATTTGAAAAAAAGCTGCACTGTTCATTTACCAGCGTGAAGAAGAGCTTTGTGCACAAAAATAACGTTGTCAACTTTGTGCACAAAAAAAAAGAAGAAAAAAAGATCAGTTTATTTGTCAAATTTTATTATAGATGTATATAGGTTTTTGGATATATTACATAGATGAGACTGCTATCATTTTAGTCAATTTCTTCCTCAACCTCCATCCTAGTTTTTTTTTTTTTTAAATTATATTTCAAATTTTACAGTTGAAAAAGTATTTTTTGGGTTTGAAAATATATTCTGAATTTTAAATTTGAAATACAATTTTATATTTTTAATTCTAGAGTTTAAAAGGTATATTTTAGGTTAAAAATACTTTCAAAATTTTGGAATTTAGAATACAATTTTATATTTTGAATTTTAAAATATGAAATTCTAGAATCTGAAGGAGAAGAAAGGTGTCAATGTAAAAAAATGTAAAAAATATAAAATTCTCATTTTACATTTTTTATGGAGATAAAAGAAGAAATTGTCTATCATTTTATTATATTATGTTTTTAGTACATATTTTATCAACAAAAACTTTCTTTTTATCTATATCTTAAAAAAACTTAAAAAGTTATTTTAAAAAAATATATAATAAATCCCTTTCATTAGTTTAAGAAAAGGAAATTTTGTTCAAAAATTCACTTCAAAACCTAATTGTCCATTCAGCTAATATTCTATTTATATATTAGAAATGATTTTACTATCATGTTTTAACATATATGTTGGTTTTGTTAAAAAAAATATTTAGTAGAATTGCTAGAAGTATATAATTCTTAACATCTTGAAAAATTAAAGATGATTTAACACACATACTAATTTGATTATATTTAATATAATTTAACTATATTTTTATTTATTGATTTGTTAACCTACCTCCAAACCCACTTGTTATTTAATGGAAAAAAATGGTTTTTTTTTGGGTCAAGTTTATCCATAAAAACTAGGTACACCAATGTTAATTAAGAGGTAGTAGAAAAAGTTGTGACATTATAATTAGCAGACTAAATTGTTGAGCATGCAAAGTGAAAAGCATGTTGAAAAAGAACATTGAATTGGGTTTTAATTTGTGGTTGAATGAGGTAATAAAAGGTTGGCACTTTGTCTTGTGTTGTTGGAGGGAGTTGTTGAGATGAAGAGGGTTGAAATGAAAGAGAAGACAAGAGTGAGACATGAACTTGGTCCCCTCCAAATAAGTAATGAGAAATGAGACTTCCAAATTCCATAACTCTCACACATGGAAGATAGCTCTTACTAATTTTCATCACAATTTATACATAAATAAATAATCTTGTAGTGTCATCTCTTGTTTACAAGATGCTTTACCTCACTCAATCATGGAGACACACCATCCATGTATATATATAATGCACATCACATTAGGGTTAAATATTTTTTTTTAATATAACATGAAATTGTTTTTTGTTCTTATAGTTCAAACGTTAGATCTTCTAGGTACTTGTAATTAAAAAACTATTGAAATTGATCATGGTCAGTTCTTTTTTTAGACGATAAATGATTTTTTAACGTAGATTATATCATAATATTATAACATTCACGTTAACAATGAGTCATAATGAAATATTCTAACATCACAGTCCACGTTGAAAATTCGTTTGTCAAATAAAAAAAACTGGTATGAATCGACCTGTTCCAATAGTTTTCTTACTACAAATATCTAAAAAATTTAAAGTTTAAACTAAGAAAAAATCGAAATTCGTATGAAATTACGGATCAACAAAACATATTTAACCTCAACAAATATTACCACCATTTATTATGAGAATGTATCTCCTTGGTTCATGTATAACCAAATAACCAAACTAGGTTTCTAATCACCATCTCACATTTTATGAAATTGAAGACAAAATCATCAAATTAGGTTTTGGCAATTACTATTACATCTCAACATATATTAACTATCTCAACATATATTAGTTATTGATAAAGCTGTTGAATATGTAACATTTGATATACTATAATAAAACTACCATAAAATTGTTACTTATACTATAATTACTTAAAACTATATATTAGTTGAGAAAATAAAACTATTTATTTTAAATATTATCTTAAAAAAGGTAATCATTGCGTCAAATGAGGATGAATGTTAGATCATGAAATATAATTAAGACCACCTCATCCATTTCCATGGATGATGATGAGCACAACATGCATGTTCATATAACTTTCTTTTTTTAATTCTTCCATCTTTATCTTCTTCTTTTTTTTTTATAAAAAGAAAAAAGTTTCTTTGTGTTATTTGGTGTGGTTGGTCTTATTTACTACCAATTCATCATTATTACACATTCAAGTAAAAGCATATAAAGGGTTTTTTTTTTTCTTACTTTGGCATCATGGTCCCAAAGTTTATGCACTTCTTCACAATGCAACAAGTGGCAAAAAAGGCTAAAATTTTGGTAATTAAATTGGAGTGTGTTGTGACCTTTACATCACATGCAATACTCTTTTTCCATTAATGAACTTTATTTCTAGGGTTTATACTATAATCTTTCCACATGAACATGGTAGCTATTGGAGTTTGAATTCCACGTGAAAACTTTCACAATTAATTAATGCATTTTTTTAAAATAGAGATTCATTAAAAAAAAATATTACTAAGAATATCATTAAATAAAAACTAATCTTAAACATAAAAAGATAAAAAAATAATTGGTTGTTATATTAAATAAATTATATACTATTTTAGAGATTAAAAAAATTATTGGTATCTAAATTTGTTTCTATTATTGATAAATAGTTTCTAAATTAATATTTAATCAGCTACTAAGGTTTTAGCTACCAACTTTAAAATTTAGATAGTTGGTAGCTAAAATTTTGGTAGTTAATTAGATATCAATTTAGAAACTATTTATCAATAATAAAAACTAATTTAGATACAAATAATTTTGTAGTCTTTAAAATAGTATCTAATTTAGTCAATATAACGACTAATTATTTTTTGTTTCTAAAATTGGTTTCTATTTAATGATTTTCTAGTAATATATGGTTGGTTGTTATTAATCAATTTATAATATAAGCTCGTTGGAGATTATGATTTCGTGTTTCTAGGTTTTGGTTGTCACAAGTGCAAATTACTAAGGAATCTAAGTTCTATAGACGACTTGTGGTTTTAATTTTTTTTGTTAGTTGTTGCATCAATACGTGATGTTTTGGGCTTCTAGTTAGGTTTTTTTGTTAAATCATTTTATTCACAGGCTGCGTAACATGTATATAGGTTTTTGAGATGATATGTTGCTCGGTTGTAATGAGTTCTGACTTGGAGACTTTTAATTTTTATTTTTATATGGATTGTGACATTCCTTAATTGTCCAATTTTATTCAATGTAATTAGTTCATTGCAGATAAAAAAAAAAGAAGCTTATTGAAAATTACAATGCATATACAAAATAAGATATATAAGATTAGTTACAAGTAAAATCAAATCCCATAAGATATATACATAAACTATAACAATTTTTTTTTTGAATTATAACACTCCAAAAACATTATTTGCTTATGATAAGTCATGTTTTTTTTAGTATAAACATGATAGAATATAGTTGATAAATTTGTAGTCATTTTTTTTTTCTAAATATGTGATTGAAATTTGGATTTATATATATAAAAAAAGAATATTTGTTGAGTAAAGTAAAGTTTTGAAGAGGTGAGAAAAAAAAAAAGGAGAAAAAGAAAGATGTGTTTGGTAAAAGAAAGTGATGCAATTGCTCCCTATATTGAAACAAGCCATGCAAATTTGTTCATCTCAATTGTGAAGTTTTATCAGAAAAGAATTTTCAGAAGACACTTGGTCCACCACTTCATATAAATGGAACACCAAAAGCTACTAGGTCAAACATAAAGGGACCATATATATATATATATATATATATATTTATTTATATAAGTTTTAGATTTTGTTATGTGTTTTTTAAAAACTGTCTTCTCATCAAATAAATTATATAAGTTAATTTTAGTGGATAAAGAGATTTGTTTGATATTTTTTATTATTTTTTTAAATTAAAGTATTGTAAAAGAAAATCTCTAAAGATATTTTTAGTGACAATATTAAGTTAATTTTAGTTTAAGTCATAGGTGTTTTATTATAAAAATTACCTTATCACCAAGCAAATTCATATAAATTTCTTTTAGTTAATAAAATATTTTATTTTCTCTTTATATTTCTTTACTAAGTTCTATATAAACTAAAGAGAAACTAATTAATTTTAGAGATAAAAAATAATTAGTTACTATATTGTTTAAATTTGATATTATTTTATAGATTAAAAAATTATTGATATCTAAAGTGCTTTATATTCTAAATAAAAATTTATAAACTAATTTTTAAATTATTATTTAGGTACGAAGATTTTAGTTACAAATTTTAAAATATAAAGTAATTGATACCGATTAGATACTAATTTACAATTCTTTTTATTAATAATAAAGTTACTTTACATATCAATAATTATTTTAGTTTATAAAATAGTATTTAATTTAATCAATACTTATATTTTACTTTTATGTATGAGTATTTATTAAAAAAAAATTGATGTTTTTTTTCTTTATTTACATTTGAATGTTGGATGTTGACCACCCATGAATGTGGTCCTTGGTCAACCTCATTTAAATAGTTTAACATTTTTAAAGGTTTTTCAAATTCTTTATAAACATTTTCAAATTATTTCTATATTAAACACATTTATGTATTTCTATCAGTTAAATATGGTTACTAAAAGTGAAATACTTTTTTTAATAATTTTTGTGTGTGAAGATGAAAATATTGAATAAAGAAAATATTCTTAATATATTTAAAAGTATTCTTAATAAATAAATAAACTAATTGGTGGTTTTATTTAAAAGAAATATTTTATTACATACTTTTCCCATACTCAAATTTCATCAATATAAACTAATTTTATTAACGTAGACTAATTTCAATTTATTCATATATCCCGTATATCAATTATTTTAAATTTAATAAATACAAATTCTCTTAAATTCAGATAAATTATTTTAAACTATAATGCTCATGTTGATTCACTTAAAACATAGTTTTATAGATGATATAAATAAGTTGTTTGATTTTAATACAATAAAGTTTTAAATAATTTTATTCGGATCAATTTCATTAATATGAAATATTTTTTTACTTATAACTTTTTTTATTCTAACTTATTTATAGTTCAGACTCATTAACATTTGTTAATTTCTCGTTTATTTCTTATCTTTTAAAAAAATTAGTCAACAATAATTTTTTTATTATTATGTTATTCTAACCATGATTGCATGTTGCATATTAGTATTTTTTATTACCACTTATTTTTTATATCAATTTTTTATTCATTATTTACTAATTTCAATCAATTAATCTAAACATTACAAAAAGTGCCAATAAAAATATGTATTTTTATTTGACAATTTTATTATTTAATAAAATGATACATTATAACATCTAATTAACTAATTTTATCTTTTGTTAAATAAAAATATACAATTACATAACTATTCTTCCAATATGATTATATAACTTTCCACTTAAAATAATTAATAAATATATTTATTTTTCTCCTTTTTTCACTTTTCAATTCAAACAAAAACTAAAAGATACAATATCATAAAAAAATGAAGTCAATGTCTATACATGACACAAAATATTTAGAAAGATATAATTTTAAATAAAAAACTTTATAGAAAAACTTTCCAACTAAACACATTTAATAATTTATTATTAGTTAAATAAGCTAAATATCTAACTCACTAGTCCAAATCAAATCCACAGAAGAGAGGCAAGATTTGACCTAATTATTTTATGATTTGTTTGTTTGTTAGTGGAAAAAGTTGAAGCATTTATGATATGATTACAGTTCACAAATTTAGGAAAAAAATTAAAAAGTGTGCCCTAACATTAATTGATGGGTCCCATCCAACTTCTTATGTAATGCACAACAAACCCTAACCCTACCTTACAACTTTAGGACACTATGCCCCTAACTCTCTCTACCTTTCCATAAATACTCACAATTTTTCATTTTTCTTTCAAAGATTACAATCAATTTAACTAATATACCCTTAACTTTTTCATATATAATTATTTTAACAATATTTTTTTATAGATATTATTCTTACTTGAGGTGTGAGTTTAGTTTAATTAAGATGTAAAATTTTATGATAATAGATAAAAGTTTTTATTATTATATATATATTCTTAAATTTTTTCAATTATGTTTTTAAAATTTTACAAAAATTAGTCACTAAATGTGCTGAAAATGTATTAATTATTTATTTATTGTAGTTGAGTTAAAATGTTTAATTATGATGTTAAGAACTAATTTTAGATTCATTTATATTGTGTTAGAACCAATTAATTCATATTTGATAGAAGGATTAGATTAAATTTGTTAATCTTTCAAATACTAAATTATTATTAATTAATTTATACATTTCACTGATCAAGTTAGTAACTTATCCTTAAATTAATTGGTAAAAGTTTTTTTTTTCAATTGAGATTTATTCTTAGAAAGACACCTTAATCATCACCAAACCTAGTTTTACACCAATAACATAATTTTTAAAGTAAAAAATATAATTATGCTAGTCTAAAAAGTGTAATTTACACACTCAATCATATCTCAAAAATATAGAAACAAAATTAATAAACAAAATCTTAAAAATGTAATTTATTTATTATTTTACATATTCCATTAAATTATATAATTGATTATAATTATACATAATTGATTATAATTATACATAATTGATTGTTGGGGTAATAATTCATATAACTTATATAATATTTTACAAAAATTATACATGCAGTTAAAATAATTGACAATTATTTTATAAAATAACACTTAATCATAAGTCCGAGTTTAAAACAGAACAAATGAAAAACATTTTAATATTTAATTAGAACGACACTTTGGTTACTTGTGTAAATCTTACAACTTACATATATTTTATTATCTGAATTAAATTATGTATTTTTCTTTCTTCTCATTTATATTTTTTTTCAGTCTTATTTTATTAATTTAAACTTTAATTTTTTTTTCATTGTTTACATATTTATTTCTAATCAAATAAATTTAGAATAAATAGTTAGTTAAATACAAAAAAATATTAATATAACAAGAAGAAAAATTATAATTTTAAATTTAAAAACTTTAAAAAAATAAGAATTCTTTTATTCGTTTATTTTGATTATTTTGATTCTTTTATTCGTTTCTTAATTTATCTCCAGAGTTCTTTCTTATCAGGCTTTAAAATTCTATGTTATATGATTAATCTAAATTTGATGTTTTTATTTATTTATAAGTTTTGGCCTAATTTTTCATATTTGTTTTTTTTTAATAATATTTTTTTATATAATGGTAGAAATGTCTAATTTATAAAAAAAATTAGTTTCTTTAATTTTGTATAAACTTATAATTGAATATATGTTTAATTTTTAGTAGTTTTTTTTTGTTAATAAACATATATGATAATTACTAAATATTAAATATACATAAAATTATTGTAATCATTAATAGAGTTTAAATAAAACTAGTAAAATTATATTTTTGATTATATTAAGAACAAAATATTTCAATAATAATAATAATTAATTAGCATAGGTTTATAATAAGAAGCATTGGTTACATGCAGATATTAAAATGAAGGTAGGAGAAGGAGATAGGAAGAGAATAACACATAGCGTTTGGTATGGTTTGAGTGAGTTACTAGTGTGTGTATAATGTATGTATGTGTCTCTGCAACACAACACCATGTGTTAATGTTGTCTACACCACACACAAAAGGTAACATAAATCATAGTAAATGTTTTTTTTTTGTTTGTTTTTGTTTTTGTTTTGCAGCATTAGATTGCAGAGAAAATGAAGGAGTTGTAGCAGTAGGTGGTAGGAGGTGTAGTTAATAGCAATAGGAACAGCAAATGTTGCCACTGTCACACTGCTCTTTCTGCCTCTCACCCTTCTCGTGATTACCCTTTCTACCTTTTCTGTTTTCTCTTTCCTCTTTCACCATATTCACCCTTTTGCCTTTTCCTTCTCTCTCCCTCTCTCATCTTTCAACTTCAAACATCATACATCAAACCCTAGCCATACCATTAGCATGCTCTCCTCTTTCACCTGCTTTTCATGTGTTACGCTTTTGGGCTCTTTTAATTCCCCTCCACACACCTCTTTCTGGGGTTTTGGAGCTCTTTCAGGTAATGTTTTGTTTCTTTATTTGTTGTTTCTTTCGTTAATTGATTGTTGGCATGGTTTTTTGTTCCAGATTTTGCTTTTGTTTTCTGGGTGGTTGGATTATGTTTGCTTGATTTTGCAATAGGCCTTTTTTTTTGTTCCCTTGGATGATGATGGTTTTGCAATTTGATTGTGATTGTTTCATGTAATGGTTTAACTTTTTTTGTTTGGTGTTTTAGCTCCTCTTTTAATTTTGATCCACGAGGAGGATAATTGGTTAATGTATTTATGCTTCTTTGTTTCATGCATTTTACTTTTATCTTCGTTGTTGAATTCTCTCTTTGATTGAGCTTCCTTGTTGACCTCCTTGCCTTTGAATCCAAGGTTTTTTTTAGCTCTAATTATGGTACTAATTCCATGTTGTGGGTTGTGAGCCTTGATCTTTCCTTTTTCCCCTGATATCAAATCTCACATCTCTTCACATAATCAAGAAATGTATCCCACTTCCAAATTCACATCTTCAAATACCAAATCTGAACAAAGAGGTGCTCCATGCTTGCTCTCCTCCATCAGGGATGTAAATGCCTGTGGTGGCCCAAGATGGGAGTGGAGGAAGAAATGTATTGTCACCTTTTACAGTTCAGTAATAAAAATGTTCAAATTGCAAGGATGGCTTAGGATGAGGTGAATATCCACTTCAGTTTGTCTGACAACTTGGTGTTCGAATGCATTATGCACGTGTCTGTTATTTTTCCCTGCCTATGTAGCTAAATACATTGTTTTCCAAACTTGTCTTGACCTATCTGCAATATCAATGTTAAATTTCAGGTTTGGATGTTGAGAGGTATGACTGAAGAGAAATGTGGTGGTGCCCTTTGCGGTTTTGTACTTCTGTGCAATCCTCTGTGACTTATCTTTGAAACTGGGCTAAAGCTGAGTTTCCTTTTTTTGTCAGTCAACTTATAATCTATCAAATATGGATACCTCTGGTAGTACATGTGAGATAGTGGAATCAAGGGAAGAAATAATTTCTATGGTTGACAAACCTGAGAGTAGTTGTGCTCACAAATCAGGAAAAAAGTATTCGATTGAGGATGATATTAATCAGCTTTTTCAGGCTATTGATATTAAAAGTTCAAGAGGTCACAGTTCATCACGGTTACAAAAGAATGCTCTTAAAAGGCCAATAAAAGTCACTTCATCTCAGGCATCAGGAATTGGCATCTCAGAGCCGGTAAGTTTAAAGCAGGCTCTAAGAGGGTTGTGCATCTCTCAGGCCTCAGAAATGGCTGCTTTGAAAAGATTGTCTAAGCCATGCAGTTCATCTAGAGTATCAGAGGCTGGCACCATCAAAAGGTTGTACACAGCGGTGGTAGACGAGGGGAAAGGGAATTTGGTTGAAATTTCTCTAGTGCCAGAGATATCTACTGCACCTTCTAATAAATTACCCGGTGTAACTATATCAAGTTCGATTGATCATCGTCCTAGTCCTTTGGTTGATGCTACAAAACCAAAAGAAATGATGATTGGGTTTTCATCCCAAGATCAGATTGTTCCTCTGCCATTAGAGGTTGAGGGTGACAAACCAATAATGGACATTGGAAAACCAGTACTTGCACATTTGTCACCAGTTGCCTCTGCTAGTGAAGTGGTGCCAGAGGATAGAAGGGATCCTGCTTCCTTAAGCAAAGCTTCTCTTAGTTCTTCAATGCCAGTTAAGGGGAAGGAAGCAAATTTACTTCCTGCATCTTGTCCACCTAGCTCTGGCACTGGTAATGGAGGGGATAAATCCACAAGCAGCAATACATGTTTGTCAAAGCCAATATTCAATAACTTGAACTTTCTTAAGAAAAAGGTAAAGCAGGATTTAAGTTCTGTCTCAAGCTGCTCCACTCCATGTACAAGTAATGTGGACAAGGAGGTTAGAAATTCTGATTTGAAGCATGGAGTGAAAGAAAATGAGAAATTGTCTCCAAGCAGTTCAAATCATAGCATTGAAGTTAACTCAGTTAATGTTGGTACGGATTCAAGCAAACCTGGTTTCAGCTTGAACTGCAATAAGAGAACTAAGTTTCTGGTGACAAAAGTTGATGAGAAATCAAGATCAAAGGAAAAGGGCGAGTTCTCTCAAAGTTCAAAAAGTAGCATTGGTGAGTATAGTAGTAGCACAAGCATCAGTGAGGAAAGCAGTCTTAGTGGTTCCAGCCGTGGTGGCCACAGACCTCACATGTCGAAACACATGAGATGGGAAGCTATCCGTGCTGTTCAGCAGCAACATGGTAATTTAAATTTGAAGCACTTTAAGTTGCAAAAGAGACTTGGTAGTGGGGACATTGGAACTGTTTACCTTGCGGAACTAATTGGTACAAGCTGCCTTTTTGCACTCAAAGTGATGGACAATGAATTTTTGTCAAGTCGGAAGAAAATGTTCAGGGCCCAAACTGAAAGAGAGATCCTTCAAATGCTAGATCATCCATTTCTTCCTACGCTGTATTCTCATATTGGAACAGATAAGCTCTCTTGCTTGGTTATGGAGTATTGTCCCGGAGGAGATCTGCATGTGCTGCGACAGAGGCAGTCATACAAGAGTTTCTCGGAACAAGCAACTAGGTAGGAGTTGTGGACTTCTCCATTCCTTTGTGACTAGAAAATATATTTTGAAATTCAATCGTGCCTGGATTTCTATATTTCTGTTTTGAAATTCAATTGTTGTCTCGGTAGAGTATGTTCATATTTTTTTAACCAAAGATAATTTTTATGTTCAAGTCCAGAGACCTTTTTGGTAATTTATTCATTGCAGCATTCGTTTCTAAGCCCAGCTAGCATTTTATGTTTGATGCTATGCACTGAACTAGAAAACCTAGTGTAATTTTTTGGAGAATGTAAGTGAGGTAACCTTGATGAATGAAATTTAAACAGAACAGACACACATGTGCGCACAAATTGGTTGGATGGTTTAGTGGAAAACTATAGGAATCCCCAAGAGAATTTAATCAAAGGGCAGTGTTTGAAATTATCTTGATTGATGTACCAAAAAAGTCTTGTTTAGCCTGCAACTCAGAAAGATGCAGATTAAGTGTGGATGTTGTATTGTTTCATTTTCACTTTACCAGAAACAGATTCCTGTGTGACAATGCATGGCAAGTTGATAAGTTTTTCACCCAGGTCTTCACTATAGTCATGCCATCACATTTGCAGGTTTTATGTTGCTGAGGTTCTTCTCGCCCTGGAGTATTTGCACATGCTGGGAGTTGTATATCGAGACCTAAAGCCGGAAAATATCCTAGTACGAGAAGATGGACATATTATGCTGACAGATTTTGATTTGTCACTCAGGTGTTCTGTCAATCCAATGTTAGTCAAGTCATCTTCTCCTGACACAGATGCCGCGAAGAAGACCTCCAGTCCCTGTTCTGAAGCTAGCTGCATACACCCTTTCTGTCTCCAACCAGATTGGCAAGTTTCCTGCTTTACTCCCATTCTATTATCTGCTGGAGCAAAATCCCGAAAGATGAAGTCTGACATAGCTTCTCATGTTGGTCCACTGCCACAGCTTGTGGTGGAGCCTACCAGTGCACGGTCTAACTCGTTTGTTGGAACCTATGAATATCTTGCACCGGAGATCATCAAGGGTGAGGGTCATGGGAGTGCAGTAGATTGGTGGACTTTTGGTATACTTTTGTTTGAGCTTTTATATGGTAAAACTCCCTTCAAGGGCCAATCAAATGAGGACACATTAGCCAATGTTGTGTCACAATGCCTTAAGTTCCCGGGTGCTCCAATAGTCAGTTTTCATGCCCGAGATTTGATCAGAGGGTTGTTGATAAAGGATCCTGAAAATCGGTTAGGTTCTGTAAAAGGTGCTGCTGAAATAAAGCAGCACCCCTTCTTTGAAGGCCTCAACTGGGCTCTAATACGGTGTGCAGCACCACCAGAGCTCCCCAAGTTTCGGGATTTTGGAAGTAGTGCTCCATCTATGGCTGCAAATAAGGAGAATGCAAATGATTTAGAGGATATAGAAGACTGTGAAGAGTTTGAGCTGTTTTAGTTACTCTGCCCTTTCCAACCCTGGTTTTCTTTTTCATTTCTTTTTGTGAGGGGTAGGAAATTGAATTGAACCTGACTTGGTTTCAAAACCCAATCTCATCCATATAACACTTAGTATAGCCTATAGCATAAATGTAATCCAAACCATGTAACAAATAGATAGATTAGTATATGTTTATACTGTACTAGAAGTTGCAAATCGATAAAGGAAACACAAGGATTTCTTTGGTTTGTCTGCCTCTATATGATATTATCAATGGATATTTCATTCCCTTTTCTCATTTTCCTCCATGGTTGACACCTTCCCAAACTCCTTTATTTCTAGTTTTTTTTTAAACTCTCTGGTCAGTTCCATAGTTTTACATTATAAAGGAAAGCCATTCAAGTTTGTTACTGGCATTTACAATTATGCAATTCCGTGAGATACGTTTCATTTCTGGGCCAATGCAGAAATGCAAATAAGCATAACAGTGGTAAGGCTGGTTTTCTTATGTTGGTGATTTTGAAACAGTTCTATATGTAATCTGTAGTACTATACCTTTACGAACTGGTTAGAACTGGTTGTCTTATTCTTGTTGTATGCAGTGGTGGTGGGTGTTTTCTTGGTTTAAAGCACAGATTGGAGATGTTGGCATTCAATACATGCAAATTTAAAGGGTCAGTATATGAAGTTTATCAGCTTTGGACTAAATTTTATATCTAGGGTCTGATTGGATAAATTTCTCCATAAATGTCTTTAGGAGAAAAAAGTAAGAAAATATAATATAAACTTCTCCATAAGCTAAAACTAGCTTATGGTAAGCTAATTCGTATAAACTTCTTCATTTAACTATACCAAATTAAATATTTAATTTATGCATAGAGTGGTTTTAACTTATGGGGAAATTTATTTTACATTTTATTTCCTATTCTCTTCTAGAAGTTCGAATGAAGAAGCTTAACTAAACATGCCCCTAGTCTGATGTGAATACTGATGATACAGGATAACTGATATGCCCATGACCATGCCAAAGTCCATAATTGTTACTGGTCAGGATGATGGATAGCACAGGTTTGCAAAAGGTAAACTATAATCATTGGTTAGTTCAACTTGTGGATAAAAGCAGAATATTTTTACCATGATGTGCATGAACTAGAGTTGGAATGCTCTGTGCAAGTCATGAGCTGCTAAAGGTATATTTGGTTTATCAAATTATTTGTTAAGATTGTCATGTATTGACTTGTACAATGTAATTTCCTGAGACTGAAATTACATGCAAAACAAAATCATTGTCATTTAAGCAATTTATACACAGTTCCTCCATTGATTTTACTTTTCCTTTGTTTTGTGACTAAAGTAATTTTCCTGTAATTGTATTACATATATCTATGCACGTATGTGAGACCAAGATCATTTTCATGGTTTTAAACTCTTCTAACTTGACTCCCTGAATGACACTTGATCTTAGCCAAAAGGCTGAAAAAGGTATTTTATTACTTCCTGAATCAAGTGGAGCATCACCTGATATTCTTTTGCTTCCTGTCTTTTCTTGTAATGTTTTGAATCTTTGGTACCTTATTATGTGCTCCTGTGGTGATGAACTTGCAGATACCAGAGGATCATTGTTGAATAGTACCTACTGTCAGTGAATGAACATATAGGGAAGGAATCTTAATCACTTAAAAATCCAGAAGATCTAATTCTGCTGGGGCAAATAATATCAAAACACTTCCATTAGAGGTAAAAAAATCACAGGTACACATAGTGTGGTACTTTTGTAGAATGGACTAGTAAAAGTGGGCAACTTTATTTGACCCTTTCTCTCTTTTTAGTCACTTTGAATGATGGAACGTCTCAGAATATTTTACTGAATATCTCAGTTTGGAAGCTATGCATATTTTATTTTGACCTGTTACCTCCATTGTACCTTCTGTGTGCTTTGTTGTCATGCAAATGTTACATCACTTGTTTTAGGACGTAACTGGTTTTTTCATTACAGACTAAGAACCTCATGTGACACTGTGAAGTTGATTCTGTGTTGTTGGTGTCACACTGCCATTCTGAGTTCCAATTAATCAATAGTTTACGAGAAAGAAGAGCATGGATGCAAGGTGTTCAAGTAATTTAGCTGCAGATTTCCACCCAAATTAAACCATCACTTGAGTTTGTGTTCAATTTGTGAAAGAATATCACATAACATTCTTCTTATTTGTATCCATAGATTCAATTCATTGAGTTTTGTCACATCAATTCAGTAATATTCCCATGCATGGAAATGATAGTGCAAGAAGTGGTTTCATCCACAACTGACATGCATATGCTAAGAAATGTGCTTATATAATTTAGATCAAACAACAAATGTATTGGAATATATATATATATATATATATATATATGTATATATTTATACTTTCAGTCAAATGTGATCAAATTCTGCTAATATTGGTTAAGAAGTGGTAAGGACTTGTATTCAAATATAGGCAATTTCTACTTCCACCCTATCAATTTTAATTTGCATCCTATCATTTTTAAAATTTTCAAAACTACCCTTATTCCGGATTTGAAAATCCGAAATAATAAATATAATTCAAAACTAAAAAAAAAATTATGGAAAAAAAATTTGGAACACGAAATTGAAAATGCACTCTGAATAAAAATTTATGGAATTCAAAAATATGTTCTGAAAATTCAAATCTAGAATATTTCTATATACAAGGTTTTGGAAGTAATTTTTATCTACACCTCCTTTTATTTAAGGTTATTTTCAAAATATTTTTGTCATTTTGAAGGAGTATTTTTGTCTCAAATATATGATATATTTTTAGAATGAAATAAGTTGTAGTAAAAGCCTTGTACTTTTATGTTAATAAATTGTATCATTTAACTTTTTAAAAATTATAGATTTAGTCTCTTCTATTTTTTTTAAATTAAAAAAATTCTAAAAACTAATTTAAATTCACAAGATATTAATCACTGTAATGCCAAGACATTAATTTAACTTGACACTTCTAACCCACTTATTATATGTAATTTCAAAATTAAGATGATTAAATTATTTGTAAGTATATAATTAAATTAAGCAATATAGTTATTGTTTTATAAATAAGATAATTTTTGTTTAATTGCATAAACCTCTTGCAATTTCTTAAATAAGATACATTTAACAATTCATATAATAATAATAATTAACTCCCTTACTTCATTAAAACTATATTTGTTCACATTTATTTATTTTTTATTATTGATAAAATAATAAAAATAAAATTAAAACTATCCAGTTTTTTTTAGCACTTATTTAAAAATTTAAAACCAAAACAATCCATATATACGATCACTAAATTAAACATTTTAACAAACTTTCTAACTCCTATTTAGTCTAATAACACCACAAGAGTTAAAATATTATTTTATTTAAATATAATCCAAATAAAAAAGTTTAAGAAAGATAAATTTATTTTCATAATTATAATTTTTTATTTAGAAAATTTAAATTTCAAATTTATGTGTATACGGTATCATATGTATCGAGTTAAAATTTAATAAATATATTATATTTCACAATGCATTGTTTAATAATACTATTAAATTAGTTATACATTTCAATGAATATAATAATAACATTTTAAATGAAAATTAGTAATATCTTAATTATTATTCTAATATTTGAGTTCAAGTTACTCTCTCTCTCACCAACCACACTCCGTCGCCAAGCGTGGTTGTTGTGTGAGGCGCGTTCAATTCACTCGCCGAGACACGATGTCCTCCTCCGGCGCCGGCAGGTACATGGCCTTTCCGCCGTCGCCCTCCGCTCCTCCCCCTCTTTCTCTTTATCACTCTCTCTCTCTCTCTCTATATATATATATATACATATGTGTGTGATTGCAATGCAAGTGTAGCATGATTTGATTTGATTGGTTGGTTTGTTGTTTCATTACTAAGGTAAGGTTTCTTCTTTTGTTTTGTTCATCAAATTAATACTATTTGTTTTATTGTTGTACTTTGATTGATTACTCAAAATCACAGGTTGTTATATTCTAAGTAACAAATTGTTAGTAATACAGAATGAGTGCAAGCTTCTTGGTAGCAGAGACGATATGGAAGGAAATCGAGTCTACACACAGAGGTGCGTAGCTTCATTACTTTCTATACTATCATTCAAGGTTTTAAATCGTTGCTGCAGTTTAGCAATCCTTGATATTACAGAAAATTGTGTATAATGATGTCTCAATATGGTGGTGAAATCCCAATAAACCTTGCCCTTGTGGTTACATTACAATTGTGGTTGGGGTTGGGGTAGTGGTTTTGTAGCAATCCTTGATGTGATAGAAAATTGAGGAGAAATGCTGCTAATGCAGCCACAATTGTAGTCACAATCTTGTCACTTGTCATGGGGTTTCCCCTAATATGAGTGTTTATCAATTGGTATTAGGATTGGTTGTCACTCTTGTGGAAAGGGCTATCTACAGAGAGAGGGTTTCTACCAACGAGGAAATGGAAGGAAGTGTCACTTTGTAAAATGTTTTACGGTGAAAGTTATCGAAACCTTGACTCTTAGGCGTGAAACTCTGATGGGGAATTGGGTATTATGAGATGTCTAAGTTCCTGTATTGACAAGTATGAGATGCTTGTGGAATTTTTAAGCACTTAGTTCTCCTATCTTAATAACTAGTTTTTAAGTGTGGGTAACCAGATGCTTGGGTGTTTATCAATTGTGGCTGTGAATTTGCAATTATGGTTGTGGACGGTTTTTTAAAACCTTACTTTGTAGTATTGACTTGTGACCCAAGACCCTCTTATTTTCATGTTGCAGTGAATGATGATCAACTTTGGACGTTAGTCAATTGCTTCCCATTCCCTTGTGTTCTTTTCAAATCATTATTGTCCTGCATTGTGTTTCTATTGAAGTTGTGTTTTGGTCTTTATGCAACGTAAAACCAGTTTGCATTTCTTGTTTGGCAAGAACTTCGAGGGAGCCACTAGAATTGTTGACCAAAGAGGTGTCAGCAAGATATCTGCTCACCCCAGTGGAAGGTTTATCTTTCAGGTTTCACCTTCCCACCTCTCTTCTATTGCATTGGATGGGTCAAATTTTGCTTAATATTCAGATATAAGATTTAAAAAATAAGTATTTTCACACCCCACAGACTAGTAGGAAAGAAAGAGAAAAAAGGGATAAATCTGATGAGTGATGTTATTATAAGGTAAGATAGAAATATAAAAAGATGTAAGGTGGTTGTAACATTTGAGATGTGAAAAAATAGAGTTGAGATGATTGGATAAGCTTTAAGTTGGCAAAACAATATATATATATATATATATATATATATATATATATATATATATATATATATATATATATATATATATATATATATTTCTTTTTTTTTTTATATATATATATAATTTTATTTTTTTTTATATCTATATAGA
>Ga0123342_1000830_pt1 | contig 50637 bp, 17 predicted proteins | sample Turbeawhitnodule_FD_89960 | JGI IMG/M metagenome (GOLD analysis project Ga0123342, IMG submission 89960) | Root nodule microbial communities of legume samples collected from Mexico - Turtle bean Mexico white nodule | ecosystem: Host-associated > Plants > Roots > Nodule | place: Mexico: Nepantla...
ATTTCTATATATATATATATATATATATATATATATATATATATATATATATATATATATATATATATATATATATATATATATAACAATATATATGCAATATATCGGTAATACTAAATCAATCTATATGGGAAAAATAGTATTTTCATTATTCAGAAACAATAATAATTTTGTGATTTTCTTCAAATTAATCTACCCGTTGCAAATGAGATGTTATTAAGTCTAGTTCTCGTTAAAGAAATTTCATAAATAAATAGGATTTGAAATCCAATATTAAATATGGATTAACATAACATTCACTTCTTGTTTTCTTATATATATAGTTATGTGCATATCTCATAATTGTCAAAATATCTTTCTTAACCATCAAAACACTTTGAAACTATCAAAACACATTGAAACTATCAAAAGAGTATAACCTAAATGTCTTCTATCAAATAGAAATAAACAATAGAATAAAATAGAACTAAACAATAGAATAAAATACACATTGTACTTGTATATAAAATATCGTAATCTCATACAATGCATAGTTAAACATTTATTATACTCGGGAATTTAATCTATCGAAGCAAACAAAACAAGAAGCCATATTTGTTGTTCTCATGGATCCAAATAATGCTTAAACATTCTAGAAGATATGGGAACTACATAGTATTCTCATGTTATATTTCGGACCCAACAAAGCTAAACAAGTTCCTATTCTTTCAACAAACATCAACAGAAATTATTATGACATGTAATTAATTTGCTTGGAAGACAAGGTAATTTACCCAATAAATTTACCACGAAGATAAAATTAATGAAGCATGGGTTACAAATGAAATGGGAAGTAGAAAAGTTGAAAAAGTTATTGTCATGCAATGAGATTTTAAGAAGTGTAATCTTGTATAATTAATTAACAAAAGAGATGATTAAACGTTAACTATTCCACTAAAAACACTAACTAAAGTAGGAAGATACATGACAAAAGGTTCGTTACATTACAGCTTTCAAAATTATTAAAGCGTGGGTCAACATTTGGAACAATTGCATGATGTGGGACCAAAACAAAATTAACACTATTTCTGAATTCTGAGTACCATTTAAAAATATCCATTCAAAACATGTGAATATATACTACACCAACATATTTTTTTTTGTCTATTTTATGGTGCAAATGGATAGATAATGTTGGCACGTTCACAATTATTTAAAGACAGAGGAATGGTTTGGGTTTACATGAAATTGAAAGGATGATTGGTGTTGATGAATGATTATTATTGAGAGAAAAATTATGTGAAAACACTTTAAATTAAAGTAAAAATTACTAAGAAATCTTAAAAATAATGTGTGACACTAATTAAAACTCATACTTTTTAGAATAAAAATTATCTCATCATCTTAGATAATTTTTTTAAATATTTTTAAATAAAATTTTTTATATTAGATATGACTATGGAATTTATAGTTAACATCTTCGATGCAATACCAAAATAACATACTAAAAAAAATCAAGATTTTCTATATGCTAAAAAGAATATTTATCCATGTTTATTTTAAAAAAAAAAATATTTAATTTTCTAAAATAGTATGTTACTGATAAAATTTAGTTTTTATGTTGATGACGTTTTTTTTGTCAGATTGAGTTTATTTCGGAAATGCTGATGTTGTTGGTTTAGTTCTATCTTCAGAATAAATTTTTTTGTACAATCTGTTCATGTTTTTTGCAAGATTCTGATATTTTTACTTATAATGTGTCTTGTGTAAATTTATTTCCACTTTACTTGTATACATAATTTTGTTGAAATACTATGTACAGATAAAAATAAGCATGTCAAAAGTAGGGTTTTTTTTATTCAAATGGTATAATTCTATTTATTATTTTTTAGAAAAAAATATTTTAAAATTAGATAAATAATTACAAGTTCAATAAAATTTAATATAGTTGAAGTCATTATCATCAAATACGGCTTACGACTTAAGTTTAATTGAAGTTATTATCACCAATAATGACTTCAGTTTAACTGTTTTAAATTAAAATTATATATGATATATACAACTCAGTCCAATTTTAGTATTTTTTTTTCTCATTTCAATAAATATTAAATAGAATTATATTATTTGTGAAAAAGAAAGTCAAAAGTAGGTGAAATATGGATGGACACATTAATTTTATTATTTCAAATATTAAATTAAAAATTCGTGTTTACATTAACTATATAAATTTTGCCAAAATTGTAAAACTATTTGATATTTATTAAATAAATTCAATTCAAATATCCAATTATATTGAAGTAATGATACTCCAAAATGCAATCCAAATATAAAATCAATTCTTTTAATCATAAATTTTCAATCATTTTATTCATGTAATAATATTATGAGATTATATAATTATATCTAAATTTTGGAGTATGTTATTATATTGGGTTAACGTAAGTATCTAACAATTCTAATTATATTTAAAAATTTCTAAAAATAACAATTTAGAAAATTTCTTACACTAACTTCTTCCTCCTTATTTATTATATATATGTAAAGACAAATTATACTATAATTTTTCTTGTCTTGTTATTTTATTGGCAAATGATTTTTTAAAAGGATAATAGTATATTGAGAATTCAGATTTTTTATACAATTATATTACCATCCCAATACTATTATTTTAGTATTTTTTTATATTATTTAATTGTAAATTTATTTTTTATTATCTAAATACATGAATTATATATAACAATTAAAATTAAAATTGTCAAAGCATCATTTGTCTTTTAAAAATTATTCCTTCTGACCCAATTATTTGACATTTTTATAAAAATAAATTAATAGACTATAGTAGTCAAATTTAATTTTGTTAAAAAGTATTTTTTTTTATCGAAGTAGTAAACATTAATAAAATTGAGTGGGACCACTTTGACATTTAATGTTTTACTTAAAAAAAAAATTTTAAAAATAAAATTTATACTTTAATTTCAATTTCATTACCATTGTCATTAATACACCTCTTACCTTTCATATAAAATTAAATGTTCTCCTTTTCATCGTTGACATGATAAATATAAAGATAATATTTTCACTCATCTTTAATTGTAGAATACACACAGGTGTTTAATAGTGGGTAACGGGTTGAAGGGTGGATCCACCTCACCCTTTGGATTGTGTAACAATTCACATTCACTACACAACATCTTTCGTATTCTCCTTCTATAATTGTCACAACACAACAAGAAGGTTGAAGTAAACTCGGAATCCACACGCAAAAACTCACACTTACTGTCATATAATTGCGTGGTTAGTCACTGAAAGAGAACAGACAACAGAAAAGAAGCAAGTGATGTCGAAGCAGACATACAGCGTGTGCTTCTGCTGGCGCCGGCGGTTCAAGCTCGCCCTGGCGGAGGCGCCGTCGGAGATCAAGACCCTCTTCGAGGACTACGCTGAGAATGAGATCATGACACCTTCGCATCTGAAAAGGTTCCTTGTTGAAGTGCAAAAGCAAGAGAAGGCCACTGAAGAAGAGGCGCAAGTCATCATCGACAGCTTCAGGCATTTCCATCGCAGAAGCGTTGGCCTCAATCTCGAATCTTTCTTCAAGTACCTCTTCAGTGATGATAACCCTCCTCTTATTCCTTCTCGTGGGGTAAGCAAAAAAACAGAAAAGAACTGGGCTTTTTGTGTTTTCCTGTTTTGGTTTTTGACAGAGTCTGTTGGGTCAGCGAGATCTGGATTTGGCATTGTTTACTATCTACTCGGGTGCCCTTCTTCTTCCTAGATTAGACTTTTCTAGATTCGTTACCTTGATTTATCCCTTTGGTTTTACTTTCTACCATGTTTTTTGGTGTACTTTTCCAATTGTGTTATTTTTTTGCCATCATCCTTGGAAAATCTTGGTCTACTAGTGCTAAACTTGTACTTTTGGTCTTATCCCAAAAAATATCTGAACTTTGGTGTTTTATTGAACTTTGGTTGACTCGTTGACCGTGAGATTTGTAAGTTAAGTTACGTGGTAGAAAATGATAACAGGATTGAGGATCAGGTTCCAGAATGAATTTATCTTTTATGCAATTGAGCCTTTCTCTTAAGGGTTCCTTCTCATGGAAAGACGGGCATTGCAGGGAATATGAAGGCTTTCGCTTTATGTCCATTTGGGAATACCCTTTGTTGTTGGATATGCTATGTGGTGCCACACTGTCTTCCGGATATGCATTACCTTTTAGTTCTTGCGCTGGTTTTAATTGTGTTTTTCGAAATCAGTCATTTTAGTTCAGGATCTTCGTTTCTAGTGCCTCTAGTACCTTAATTTGGTAAAATCTGGCTCCGAGGCATTACACAAGGGGTTTAGGGTCAAACCTTTGATTAACATATTGATTTCGATCTAAATTTTCCACAACTAATTGTTAGATAAATGTTGATATTATATCATGCTTATTTGCATGCATTCTCTTATCCTGATCATTGTGTGCTGTGCAAATATTGTTTTCATTCCAGGTGCACCATGATATGACTTTACCCTTGTCACATTATTTCATATATACTGGCCATAATTCCTATTTAACTGGGAATCAGTTGAGCAGCGACTGCAGTGACGTGCCCATTATAAATGCACTAAAGAGAGGGGTGAGGGTGATTGAATTGGACATATGGCCTAATGCAACAAAGGATAATATAGATGTTCTTCATGGAAGGTAAGTTTAGTAGTTTACAGGTAGAATGGTACTTACTCTCATACATGAACTCATTCCAGCTCCTATATACATTCCCCTCATTTTTCTGTAGTGATCAGGCAGAATTGAAATAAATAAATTTTAGTTCAAAATGTAATTTAACTCTCTTAACAGTTTTGAAAAATATTATTTATCTGTCTTATGCCGAGTGTAAGAATGAGTAGCCTCCAAGACAAAATGTTTTAAAGGATGAATAAACTTATGCAAACAATGATGGTCCTCCAACAACTCGATAAAGGCTTATCCTTCTATTTTTATTTTTTTTTATCTTTTTGAGAATGATGATGCCAGAGTGAGGGTGAGCCATGGCACAATAGTAAGACTGCCCCTTGGTGACCAATTGGTCATGAGTTTGAATCACGACAGCTTATGTGCATATATGAAAGGGAGTTTCTTTGCATATGCAAGGGGAAGGTTGCATACAATTAACCTCTCTCATACCTTTGCAAAGCTAAGAGCCTTTGGCATTGGGGTGCATTAGTTTTGATGTTGTTAGAGTCCATCAAGTAAAAGGGTGGTCAATTGCAGTTTGACATCTGCAATCTGGCATAATTCAAGAATAAGTTTGAAACTTTTTCCTTTTAAAATTAAACTTGAAATCATGGTAGTTGAACAGATTATATGCAAATAATATTATATCAAATATATTGTTTGTCATTTCCAACAGAATCCAGAAATTATTTAATTGAAAATTTGATATATACTTGTTTACATGTCTATTTTTTTTAACACAGGACGTTGACTGCTCCTGTAGAGCTCATCAGATGTTTGAGATCTATTAAGGAACATGCCTTTGTGGCATCAGAATATCCAGTTGTAATAACCCTAGAAGACCACCTTACACCGGATCTTCAGGCTAAAGTGGCTGAGGTTAGTTACATACTTGGCATTTTATTGGGATTCATAGTACTTACACTCTATAGTTGACAACCCTATCCAAATTATTAGATGGTTACAAACACTTTTGGAGACATACTATTTACTCCTAACACCGAAAGTGTGAAGGAGTTCCCTTCTCCTGAATCACTTAAGAGGAGGATTATTATATCAACAAAACCACCTAAGGAGTATCTTGAAGCAAAAGAAAAGGATAAAGGGGATGATTCACAGCAGTTAAAGGAAAAGGGGGATGTTTCACTACGCCGAAAGGGTTCAAGTGAGGATGAAGCTTGGGGAAAGGAAGTCCCTAGCTTGAAAGGTGGTACGATAGAGGATTACAAGGTTGGAGACTAAATCGATCCTGTATATTAATTGCCACTGCATTTAATATTTTAAGGTAAATTTGTTAAATGACTTTATGCTTTGACATCTTTAGGAGAACAACGAGGATGAAGATCTTAATGACGAGGAAGAATTTGATGAATCAGATAAGTTACCTAATAATAATGAAGCTCCAGAATATAGACGCCTAATTGCCATTCATGCTGGGAAGCCTAAAGGTGGATTAGAGGAATGCCTCAAAGTGGATCCTGATAAAGTGAGACGTCTAAGTTTAAGTGAGCAACAGCTTGAAAAGGCTGCTATAAATCATGGAAAACAAATTGTAAGGTATTGTAAATTGATACGAGCAAGTCTTTTCAAGGCAGAATTAATTTGTATGTGGTTGAAACCCCCTTGTCTGAATGAATGATTGAATACACATCCTCTAGCTCTATTGTCATGGAAAATGTTGTAAAAATCAACTGTCACATAATATTGTACTCCTGTTCCGGTGCATTGAATAAGTATCTGACATTAAAACTTACTAATGTTAATAGCTGGTTGACTTATGATCTTGTCTGACAGTTTGTGCTCATATTAGAACTTTCTGAGTACATTAACAAAAATACGATCTTGGCAGCATGTCCAATGGTTAACTTATGCTTTGAAACAAACTCAAACTTTTTATATGCTGTTTGGCTTGATGAATTTCTACTACTTTTGTTGAATATTTGCCCATTTAGCAATTTTTGTGGTGTTTTGATCAATGTTGACAAGGCTGTGACCCTACATAGGATCATGTGCTTGGGGGAGGGGGTGTGTGCACAAATTATAAGAGGTGTGTGATGTGTATGCGAATTTGAATTAATTTTTATTTCCTGTTGGCCTTCTCTAGATTTACTCAGCGCAATATTTTGAGGGTGTATCCCAAGGGTACTCGCATTGACTCGTCAAATTATAACCCATTAATTGGGTGGATGCATGGAGCTCAGATGGTTGCATTTAACATGCAGGTATCTTCCTCTGTCTTGTGTATATTTCTTCTTCATTCTTCCTGGTCTCCGCTCCTCCTTTTTTGTGTTTTCCTTATTTAATATTTTCTTGTGTGGAAATTTTTACTATTGTTTTTGTATCTTCATTTTTGTTGTTTCATTTCTTCTGAGGTGGCAGGGGGAGATGAAATTGTTAACCTTAAAGTAGCCAACAAAATTCAATAAACATTTGACATCTAGTGATATAAAGTGTACAATGAATATTTGATGTCTATCAATGTGATTAGTAAAATATAGGGCGGTCCTTTTTATAATTTATTGCCTGCAAGATTCCAAAAGTTAGGGTGTGAGATCCAATTTACATTTCTTCCACCTATAGCTTACTATCACGCTCATTATGTCAAGAACTATATCATTGATTACCATATTGTTTTATAGGATTCAGTTTTCATTGTGGTTGGTTTCATGACCAGGGGCATGGTAGATCTCTTTGGTTGATGCAAGGAATGTTCAGAGCCAATGGAGGGTGTGGTTATGTTAAAAAACCAGAGTTTCTGTTAGAGACTGGTCCAGACAATGAGGTCTTCGACCCTAAAGCCAAGTTACCTGTGAAGACTACTTTGAAGGTCAGGGTTTCACATTAATCAGCTGCCTTATTCAAGTATCCATGTATAGTTTAATACTAACAAAGTCCATACTCTTCCTATCCTTAGGTGACTGTATATATGGGGGAAGGATGGTATTATGATTTCAAGCATACACACTTTGATCAATACTCACCTCCAGACTTCTATACAAGAGTAAGTTTTGATTATCTCTTAATGCATATGAACCTTGTCACAGCAGTGCGTTTTTTATTCATAAGGATTGTTGTTCATTGCTATGCATTGCATATGATACCTTCCCTTTTGTTTTCACCTTGTTTGATGGCTCAACTGTGTGATTTGATAAACTTTTAATGCAGGTGGGGATTGCTGGAGTCTCTAGTGACACTGTAATGAAGAAAACTAGGGCAATAGAGGATAATTGGTTACCTACATGGAATGAGACATTTGAGTTCCCTCTTACTGTTCCAGAGTTGGCCTTGCTTCGCATAGAAGTTCACGAGTATGACATGTCTGAGAAAGATGACTTTGGTGGACAAACATGCATACCTATCCGGGAGCTACGAAGTGGCATTCGAGCAATTCCACTGTATAGCCAAAAGGGAGAGAAATACGCCTCTGTAAAGCTTCTCATGCGCTTTGAGTTCATTGATTGATTATGTGCATCCTTCTACTCTACATCATTGTGTACAGTCATTAAGACGTGTTAGTAGTATGAGTTTGTATGTAGTAGCTGGATGATATCTTCAACAATGCCCCCATTTAATGATGTAAGAAATAAAATGTGGTGTGTTTCGTTTTCTTGAGGAGACTTATTTATCTTGTAAGGCTTGTCAATATAAAACTACATAATATGAACATGGAAATTATTCGTGTTTTGTATGAGGATACTTCTAAGTCATCTGTTATCAAATGTTGGCTTTGGTCTTTGATGCTCTATCATTTCACAGTTTTTTAATTATGTTGTGAATACGAAGTCTCTATCCGTTTTGTTGATGATTATACTTAAGAATTTGGTTAGTTAGTTCTATTCTAATGAAAATAATAATAATTATATATTTTTTATTTATAAGAATAGAATATGAAATTTTGTTTGTAGTTGGATCTAAGTTTTCTTTTTCCACTGACACCACAAGCCTTATTTTTAAAGCATAGAAGCGTTTAGTTTGATTTTAAATTGTTTAAAACAACAATTATTAAGTTTGACAACGAGCATGAATACATAATGAGCATGTTTGTTTAATACTATAACAGCAATACGTGTTAAGGTATCTTGGTTAAGGGCAAAAGAAATACGTAATCGCTTCTCTAAGTAGACAATAGTCTTGGAAGAAATAGGTTTAACAAATTATTGATGTTCATGAGAGGCTAACAGAAAAGACCTAAACGTGATGACCCTTCTTTTTGTTTCCCATTCAGTTTAGTCATAAATTTTTTAATTAAAACTGAGATATATGGATGATCTATCTCTCTGTATATAACTATCCCTATTAAGGTCATACTTAAGATAGTTTTTTATTAATTGACTTACACAGATAGGAAATGAACCTCTTAGTTGTTTATTTGTTTCTAAGTATAATTGCTGTCATAACTTATTTGCTTTTTATATTGACATGTAAGTCTTGGAAGTAACCACATAAATAAGTATGAACAATTTCAAATTTTGGTTGCCATGTGGTAAACATTAATAAGATAGCATTCGAAAATCATGTTAATGAACCATTCAAAACAAAAATATTTTATCTTAATATCTACTTTTGAGTTTCTAGACGCCAAAAACAAGCGATGTTAGCAGTCATCCCAAATATAGATGTAGCCTTTCTGAGTTGGGGTTCACAGTTTAGATGCATGCCTGTAAAGTTATCCCTGCTGACATTGCACCAAAGAACCCATACACAGTGTTGGGGGGATATTTTGCCTTGACCTATAAGCATTCATAGCAAACATAAATGGACAAAAGGGAGTTGGATCAGTACCACACATTAATTACAAAGGACATACTCATCATCAACATCAGGGCCCCGACTCATTCCCACTTCAGTAACCCATTAGGCCTATGGCCCAGAATCCTTAGCCCAGCAGCATGTGCAGAATTTGCATCATGTGTCATCAACTTTCAGCCATTGAGCCACTCTTCCATATTTGACCAGCCTATAGAAAATTTGACTTGAGTACTTATTTTCAAGAGGAAGGGCAAATTGTTTCAGACTCAATGTGTCTACTCTAAAGCCTGTGTTATGACTCCATCACCTATCTGACGTGTGATTAGAAAGTAGCAATTCTCCAATAGCCATTAAGTCATCAACCAATCCACTTCTGAATTTGGTTCCTTTTCTCTAGTCAGACCCTTGCACCCATCATAGAAGTCAGCAATATCTTTCTTCTAAGTAATTAAAAAATGTGTAGACTAATCTATTTTTCATGGGGTCCATGTTTGGAAAGGTGATAAAGAAGAAAAAGGGTTAATTATAGCACTTCAGGGCCCAATGGCTCAACCACTCACTCTCACAAATAGTAACCTGTAGAATCAGAGTACACTAACATTATGTTTCTGAAGCCAATCTTTGTTGTTCACACTCTTTCCCACCTATTCTCTCACACGCTTGTCAAATTTGCAATTAGACTTGGTAAACTACAAGTAGCTTCCCTGTCAACGCGTGGCCAAATAAGTAGTTCATGACGGTGCCTTCTCCTCCGACCAAATATTAGTGCTATGAAATTCCACGTTACATCAAGTACAATGCCTTAAACTTATAGCCTAAACCTTAACATAGAGGTTGCATCCAGTACATTGCTTTAACGTGTAGCTTAAAGGACAAAAAGAGTGGTTACAAAAAATTGAGAGTACTTGCACACAATGTCACACGCATTAGCACAAATGAATCGTTTGAAATTATGCCTTGTGCGAGGGATACAAGGATTACAGTTTGCAAAATCTAGTCTGATAAAGAGAATAGCAGAAGAAAATTTAAGAGTGATGAATTTTACTGGCCGTTAGTGTTTCACAAAATTCTACGCTACAGCTTGATGTTAGGTGACATTCCTAGTCTTTACACCCTCAAGAGTATACCCATACAATTTTCAAAAAAAAAAAATCAATAGGAATGAGGAAACATTGTTCTACTTTGATTCCCTTTATCAGGATTTGAGTGTCAGTCTGATACAATGGAGACTGTACCACTGGAAATGCTGCCATGACTAGTATCACAAAGAGCCAAAGCACGCTCCAAATTTGCCACAATATCAGCCATTGTTGGTCTGTCCTTCCCCTCCAAATTTACACAATGCATAGCTGTATATGCCACTAGCTCCACTGCTTCTGTCTCATTTAACTCTGGTGGTTCAACTCTTGGGTCCAAAATTTTTGCCAATTCTTCTGCCATAATAACTGGCACTGCAAAGTCCACCAAACTCACTGGGGTGCCTCCATTTTCATCATTCTTGAATATTGCTCTCTTTCCTGTTAATAGCTCTAGAAGTACCACTCCAAGCCCGTAGACATCACTCTTTGCTGTCAATACATTTAGACCATAATATTCCGGATCAATATATCCAACAGTTCCTGCTGCCTTCGTTGGCCGGTAATCAAGGTCAGATTCTGGACTCATCAATGACAGTCCAAAATCAGATACTCTCGCTGTCCAAGTCGCGTCAATGAGAATGTTGGAAGACTTTATATCTCGGTGAATTATAGATGGAACTGCATAGTTATGGAGATACTCAATTCCTCGAGAAGCATCCAGAGCGATTTTGATCCTCATTCGCCAAGAATTCAAGACACTGCTACTCTTGTCCACGTTATTTTTGTCAAGCAAATGATCATACAATGCTCCATTCTTCATGTACTCATACACCAAAAGCCTCTCATCTTTCTCTTCGCAGAACCCCACCAGCCTTACCAAGTGCTTGTGGTGTAAACGGGACAAGAAGGCCAATTCTGACTCAAATGCACTCTCTTTCTCTTGAAACTTCTTCATCTTGTTACCCGTTTCGCCCCTTTTGATTGCCACCTCACGGCCATCCGCAAGTTTGCCTCTATAAACAACGCCATAGCTTCCAGCACCAATCTTGTTCTCAAGGGAGAAATTATCCGTAGCTGCAACAAGCTCGGCCAATGTGAATTCCTCAGCCCTTTCAGGATGCTTTGTTGATGAGGTTCCACTCCTTTGGCGTCTCATTATCCGCGACCCTTGACGCCTAATGGTGGATGATCTCGAAGGAGGACTAATACTGTTGTTAGAACCACCCCCACCATTTACACTGCCACCTCTAGTGATTGTTGGCTGCACAGAATTGTGAATCTTCTTCTTCCCTAAACAAACCCCAGTCCATAAGCAGTAAATCACACTGCATATCCCAGCAACACCTCCCACGGAACCAACAATGGCAAATGCCAATAAACCTTTGGTGAAGGCTTTTGGCTGAGAAGCAGGTGGCACCACCACCACAGGCGGCGGTGCCATTTGTGGTGGCTCTGGCCCTGGCATTGGAGGCCAACAAGGTATTGGCTTACAGATGTTACCATAGCCAGAACACAGAGACTCGGATTGAGGATATATCCCACATTCACTGCAGGAAGATTGAACACAAGGCCCTGGAAGTATTGGAGGCAAAGGAATCTCATAACCTGAACCATTAGCCCAACCAGGACCCCAACAAATAACTGAAAAATTGTTAGTCGTCAATCCACAAGTAAAATTGGACCCAGAAACAAGAACCTCAAAAGAAACACCTTTTGTAACATTCACCTCAAACAACCCCCTCCCACCCCAACAGACGACAGAACCATTGGATCTCCGAATAGCACAACTATGCTCAGCTCCGAGCGCCATACCAGAAAACTCTAAAGCCCCTCCTTCAGGAGCATCAATCTGACCAAAATCGTTACTTCCTCTACAAACCAAATACCCACTTGAATTCAACCCACAAACATGTGACTCCCCAGCCACAAGACTCGCCATAGACACGTTCCCAAACTCATTCTCCATTTTTCTCGCCATAGCCTCAACCCCCCAACACCGAACCCAATTACTACCCTTCAAAATTCCGCAAGAAAAACCCGACCCAGATGAAATAGAAGAAAACCGGTCCGACCCAGAAGGCAATTCGAAGTCGACATCGGTTCTCCAACACGACGCCGTTCCTTCGCCGACCGCAGTGGCGCAAACCTGGAAGTCCCCGAGGGCGAGATTCTCGAATAGAACAGTGTCATTGTTGTAAAGTCTCTTGCTTTGGAAGTAGGAAAGGGTGTCCCAGCAGAGAAGAGTGTAGTTGCCGGACCGGAGGCCGCAGAAGTAGCTCAGGCCGCCGGAGATCGCGGAGAACGAGATGTTGGGGGCGACAGCGACGACGTGGCCATTGCTGTAACACGCAATGCGCCGCGTCGGCTCCGATGCCACCACGCCGCAGACGGCGGCAGAGGTGACGGCGAGGGTGGAGGCAGAACCGAGGGCATGGGAGGGTGACAGTAAAGAGAGGATTAAGAGAGTGACAGTGAAGAGGGTGAAGGTAACGGCAGAGAAGAGTGAATTATTCTTCTTCATTGAGGGAAAGAATGGGTTTCGGGGTTGGGTGTTGCGGTTGTTTCTGCATCGTTGGCAGAGAGAAAGAGAGAGAGAGTTGAAGGGTCTCAACTCTCAAAATTCGAAGGGTACGGTGAAACTTTTCAGGGTGTTTGTTGCAGACTTTGTTGTTGACATCACATAACGTGGATTTTGAACCTGTTTTGAAGATCGCCTTTCTTTTTCTTTAGACCGTGTTTGGTTCATAAATTTTTCTTTCACATGATATTTTTTAATTTAGATAACTAAATGTGTTACAACACGCACACGTGGAGTAGTTTTTTTTATTTAGTTTATATTGGAAAGTAGAATATTTGAAAAAGGATATTTTTTTCATTTTTCTTGTTTTTTCAACTCGTAAATATAAATTTTAAATATTAGTGTGATAATTAGTAAAAAATCATTTATCTCAAATTTTTTATTTTTAATCCAAAGGAGGATGGTTATTCTTCTAAGATAAAAAATAAATAAATAATTTAATGATTTGAGTTTGGAAAGAATGAGGTATATGTGAATTTGATACTCAATTATAGATGAAGACAGAAGAGATACTTATAACAATAAGAAATATTAAAAATATCAAATATATATAACTATTGAGTGAAATAACTAAATAAATTCTCACTATAAGCTTAATATATATTTATAAACTTTTAGAACTCCAAAATGAATAAAAACATAACAAAATAATTGCAATTTAATTAAAGATAACTTAAATCTTTATACTAAATCATAAATATAGTTGTTATTAGTTACTTATTGAATATATTTTTTAAAAATATCATGTAAATTTTAAAATATTTAATACTAAATTATAATATATATTGTTATTACTTAATGATTGAATATAAGCTTTTTTTTATATATCATATCAATTTTAAAGATATTTATTTTGAAGCTAAACAAGCATATTATTTATAGTAATTTTTTATTGGATATGTAAAAATTATATACTGTTTGTGTAACATTTCTTATATTTTTACGAAAAAATAATATATTTATTAAGAAACAAATACAACATTTTATATGTTTTGGTAATTTTATATTTTTATTTGATTAAAAACCAATATTTTATTATATATTTATTGAATTTCATAATAACATTACATTACCTTTAACCAATTCACTTACATTTACTTCAAAAGTATAATTGTTAAGCAATTTTTCTTATATTTGAAACCATAGTTTATAGCTAAATCCGTGGGTATAATAAATTACTACATTGATGAGTTTTTCCGTTTTATGTTAAAAAAAAAAGAGTTTCCCGTTTCGTACTGTTACAGATTAGAATTTACTCCGTTAATGTTATCCCTTCTGGTAAGTAATTGTTTATAACACTAAACGTTTTTTAAATATTTAAAAAATGTGATAGTTTTTGCCAACTTTTAAGTTTAAATTTAAAATCTGAAATGCAAACTCAGAATGATATATTAAAATAAAATAAGATGGAATTTATAAAAGAAGAAAAAGCGCGAAAGTGACAGAAGATGAGAAAATTGAAAGGAGTTCTCTGTCAATTTGCTGGCTACGGAGACTTTACAAAATATTTATTTTTTTTCATGTATAAATTGAAAGCAACATTTTTTTTCTCTTAGTTTTATCATATATAAAATTCCATTTAGAAAATGTACAATTTAAAATGAATTAAATATAAAACATACAATTAAATTCGATTTCTCTTATTTTTCTCATATATAAATTCGATTTTACCTTATATTTAATGTTTGGAAACTAAAAAATAAAATAAAAAATTGGAAAAACTAGAAAGCAGTTTTAATAGATAGTGTGAAACTATATACAGGTTTAAAATCTGTTTGACATATTAATTATTTATATACTCTGAGATTATATTCAATCTATGTGCATATTACGTTTATATCGTCAAAACAAAATAAAATAACATAAAATACAAAAATAATCAACAAAACTGCATATTTCATCCAATTCCAAAACTTCATAATACGTTCTCATTGTCACTTTTAAAAATCAAATGATGCACTAATGAATTATTTAAATATATAATCATAAAAAAAAAATAACACTACAAGAAAATCATTGAATAAAAATTAATTTTAGAAATAAAAAATAATTAGTTGTTATAATGATTAAATTAGATATTATTTTAGATATTAAAAAAATAATTAATTTTTAAATTAGTTTCTATTATTGATAAATAGTTTCTAAATTTGTATTTAATTAGCTACCAAAGTTTTAACTACCAAATAATTGGTAGTTAAAATTTTGGTAGCTAATTAAATACAAATTTAGAAACTATTTATCAATAATAAAAACTAATTTAAAATTTTATTATTTTTTAATTTATCTAATTTAATTATTATAGCAATTAATTTTTTTATCTCTAAAATGGATTTATATTCAATGGTCTACTAACAGTGTAATCACATGTTAAGTCAACTAAAGATCATAATTTTCTATTTATACATAATTTATAGTATATAATAGTGATCTATTTATAGTCTATTTTTACATAAATTCAATTATATTGTATAACAAAGTAATTTCACATGTATAGAAACACATACATAAATAATATATTATGTTATAACATCATAAATATGTCACTACTCATTTCACCAATATGTAATATGTTTGGATCGGAAGTATCTCTCTTAATATAAGAGAACTCACTTGTAAAGTCTTGAGATTATCATTTGAATGATCTTCCATATTGCTTAGACAAGTTATATAGTTAATATTATTTTAGCAATATTAGCTCCACGAGAAAAAGAATTGGTTCGGGTTCACTTTCTCAAGTATTTATTTTGTCACTTGAGCAACTAATTATATTATTGATTTTTTTTTCTGTAAGGAACTTAGTCTACAATAAACAAACAAGTCTTATATAAAAGAAAATTGTTTGGTCAACTTTTTTACCTGAGTGTTAAGTGTAAGGATCGAGAAAAAAAGTCTTAGAGTATAAGTGGTACAATTAAAATGACACCTGAATATTTTATTATAAGAGTATATAAATAGAAATTTAGTTATTCAGGTCTTATTTTAAAAGAATCGTCATCCCTCTAAAAACTCATTTTTCCTTTCCTTTGTCTTCTCTCTATGATTCTAACCCCTCGCTCATCAGTTTGACGATTAGAGTCCGCCATTAGACTCCTAGTAGTGAATACTACAAGACTGTCCGATCAAAATCTCTGATAGAGTAAGTTCATTTTTGTTCTTCTCCTTGACTCAAATTTTGAACTTGTTAGGTTTGTCTCTGTCTAGGCTTTGCATGTGACTCTTTTAGCTTCAAGGTTAATCTATGTTAGCTCAGGTTCCTAGTGATAGTTAGATTTTTTATCATCACTATATGGTGCAGGTTAAGCTACCTTTAAGTTTTTGGTAGATTTGGAGTTCTTAGTGAGCACATGCTCAAGTTTAGGTAAAGGAAGATAGTCTTATTCTTTTCAATAGAATCCTAGGTTACAAGATTTGGATGTAGGGGTGACATGGTCACCAATTCTAATTTTGCTTGCAAGATTTTCTTTTCTAAGAGTAGAGTAATATATTGTCTGAAATGGTTAATTTTGAATATTATATATTGTTTTAAAGTGAATAAGTTATTGAAAGTGTTAGAATGGTAATATAAATGAGTTTAATTGTATTTGAATTGTTGAATTACATAAAATGTGATGTTTGATGAGAATTGGTTGTTTTATTTTATATGATGATTGATTCAGAGAGTATATATGAGTGAGAACGGTCAATTGAATATGTAGATTTATAGAATTATAAGTTGAATGAAATTTTAGTTCAAAAACATCACAGGTTTATGCATGTTTTTCTGCATATCTCACTTAGGTGAGATAATTATTGCTCAAGCGAGAATAAAATAAAAAGATGGGATGCTCTCGAGTCCATTTTCGCCCAAGCGAGAATAAATCTTGCTTAGATGAGGTCTATGATGAAATTTTGGGTGCTCTCGAATTCAATCTCGCTCAAACAAGAAAATTTTCGCTTGGGCAAGACTCATTCTCTCTTAAGTAAGAGAATTTTCGTTTAAGCTAGACTATCGTAAAAATAAAAACTTTAAACTGGAATTTTATCTTTGCTTTTAAAGGGTTGGGTTATTTCTATTTTATAGTTTTAATTATAATATGTAAACTTTTATTTTATGCATATTTAATTGAAAATTTCTTTGATTAGATATTTACGTTATTATTGGATGAATTATTGTGTGTTTTGAAATTCTAAACTTTGGTATGATTTAATTGTGTGATTTTGGATATTGTGAGATTTGGAATATGAATTTTTAATCAAGACATAGTATTCTCAGGAAAGAAAATACCGTGTTAAGATTGTTTAGGATGTCCATTAACTAGGGATTTGTTTAGAAAGAGATATCCTGACTCTCCTGAGATAATAGAATCATATAGATGAAGTTATTCAAGTGTGAGAGTCGAATGAGGTTCATAAGAATGAGTAAATTGTTTGAAAGATAACTAACTTGACTTGTTATATGAGTTAATCTTGTCATACTATGAGAGAGATGATATTGAGATTATTTATGTGTATAACTGTGTGGATCTCACATTGAGATAGTATGACAAGTGACAAATGCAAATCTATGAGTCTCAAAATCCATCAAGTATCTGAGTATGTTTGTGAGTAGAAGTCTTGCATGAGAGATGTGAAGGAAGATTTATGATAGACACTGATGGATTTTGAGAAAATGTATAAGAGTTGATGACTTTATATTTGTTAATTGAAATTGAAATTGTATATAAATTTTTTTGTTATAGTTAGCTTATCTTGTGCTTTGTTTTGTGTTTGTTTTCTTTATATGTGATGATAATGTATTTTACATGCAAACAAATGAGGCTACAAGTGAGAGAGATCCACTGTGAACAGATAATATATATATATATATATATATATATTTGTTTTATTAATGTTTATAAATATTATTTTTCCTATGAAAAAATATTTAATTTGAACTACTATACATATAATATATGTATATATATATAAATATTTATGTTGAAAATTTACCTATATTATAATATTAGATGTGAAAGAATATAAAGATATTATTAATTACGATGATGATACTTAATCTACTAATATGATACTAAGACAACAATGTTCAGTATAAATAATAATTTATTATTGTGTGAATGATAACTCATTTTCAAGCAAATTTTGTATAAAACAAACAAAAAAGTATTATACAATAAATAAATATTTTTAATTTATAATAAAACTATATTATGATACATATACAAAAGTGTGTATTTAAAATGTTGGCACTATGCATTCGGAATATTTTTTAAAGTGCATCGAGCTCCTAGAAATTTAGCCTTTATCCATAACTTATAAATTGATTAAGTATATTGGTAAATAAAATTCTCATAAATAGACCATTTTATTAAATATATTAATTAAGTTTTGATTCTTAAATAGTTATATACCTATAAAAGTTTTAAGTAACAGTGTCAAAACTAATTTTAATGTTTTTACCTTAAAAATATAATCTACAACTATCATATAAGAAATATTTAATTAAGTTTAATATTTTCAAGATAAATTATTTGTTTTAAGTTTTTAATAAACATTTTTTCAGTTTACGTATCTAATAAATTAAATAATTTATTGTAAGTTTTCTTAGCTGCGTCAGTTCTGCTATTCTAAACTATGTATAAAATAATTTGAAGTGTTGATAACAGATATACATTAAATTTTTTCGCCACAAGAATTGACAACATACATTGTATTAATTGTTATGAGAGAAAAATAAATAAAACTTTTTTTTAAAAGCAAAATACAAATAAATACTTCTTTAATGAGCTTACATCAAAATTTTATAATTTAAGAATCAAATTAGATTAATAATTTATCTTAAAAACAATTTGATCTCTAAAAAAATTATAAAACTAAACAATTTGATGTTTCCACAAATAAAACTCTAAATTACTTGATTAGCTAATATTATATATATATATATATATATAGACACACACCAAAACATTATTGTTGAAACCAATAAATTATTTTGAGTATCTAACTTTGAATTTAGGAGATCAAATTTTGTCACTTTACCTAAAATTTAGTTGGATCGATATTGAACAAATCCAATGTTTTGTGACCGTAATTAAAAAAAAAAACTAAAATTCGTAGGTTTAAAATGGATAAAAACATTCTTTAAGAAAATTTTCATTTATTCTTGTTGTCTCGTACCTGATGTATTAAAGAAACTAAAAAAACTAAAAGTCTCCTGCCAAAACCTATTGACATGTCTTTTCAAGAAATAATTATAGGTGTGATGAGTTGATTTGGAATTTCAAAACAAAAAATATCTTAAATGTTATAATTTTAATGATATTCAATAAATTTGGGGTGGTCAAAATATGGATATATTAGGTAAGGATCCAAACCACTTCATTTTCTTATCTTCAACGAACAACTTATATATTTTATATATCTAAAATCTCATATCATAATTTAATTTATACACACTCTCTTAAAATTATTCGTGTTTAACAAACTTTCAGTGATTTGGACATACTCTTAGCTGTTACACAAACAAAAATTTTAAATATCAACTATATATATTAAGTTGCATCAAACATATTCCGAATAATGTTGAAAAATAAATTTTAAGAAGTTTATAGAAAAGAAATAACAAGAAATTCAAGATTTTGTTCCGTATCTCAAGTTATTAACGACATGCATGTTGTAATCTTTGAAATGAAGGTTTTTGTATTGGTTCGTACCGGATGAGTGAGTTACTCGGTCTCAATAATCGATCGATTGTATCAAAATACATTTAAGATATTGTTGGAGATTTCATATCGATTAAAGATTGAGACATTTCATTTTTTTATGAAAGGGTGTAAACTTCACCTTATAAATTAGTTTTATGAGATTGATTTAGATTTAAAGTTCACTTCTTAATATGGTATCAGAGTCACTTTCAAGTCTATCCTAACGAGAGTTTGTTGGGTTTCTCGTGTCACCCACTATCAGACTATTATTGGACCATCCATAATATGTTGTCCTACACACAAGCTCTCACCCTCGGCGTGAATGGAGTGTGTTGGAGATTACACATCAACTAGAGATGAAAATATTTCATTATATATAAGTGGGTGCAAACTTTACCTTATAAGCCGGTTTTATGAAGTTGAGTTAGGTTTAAAGTTCACTTCGTAATAGATACTCAATCAATGACAGCAGTGACAATTACAATGAGTGACTCTCAGATAAGATAAACAATTGTATAATTAGTCTCAAGTACTATCTAAGTTAACTTTCTCTAACTAAAGTTTCTTTTTTATTTTATTTTATATTTAAATTTAGTAGTTAACTTTCTCTAACTAAAGTTTTTTTTTATTTTATTTTATATTTAAATTTAGTAGTTGGATTATTGATTTGTTTTAACCTAAATCTGAAAGTAATGATTGAGTTCAATCTAACAACATTATTAATTTATTTCTGATTCAATTTTCTCTCTCAATGTAAATTGGCTTAAATTTTATTATGAACATTTTTTAAATTATTATTTTAAAGTCGTGGCTAGATAACCATACTTTGTCACTATCATTAGTTAATGGAAATATTTTAATGACAACTAAAACCGTCATTAGAAAATAAATAAATAAAGTCATTCATTGATGAAATTAGAGATGGAGAGTATGTACAAAACTCTAAGCAAATGAAGTTTATCAATATAATTAACTCACCTAATCCCTTTTTAGAAATATTGTATCCAGCTTCGAAGATGTACGAACAAAATATTGGGGCCTTAATTTCAAACTTTATAACATATAAAAGGCAATAGCAAACAACCAAGTAGGTTTCTTTTGACCATTATTTGCAGCACAAAACAATAAAAGAAAGAGAAAGTGCCAACTATTACGACAACTAAAATATGATAGCACGAATCATACTCAATTCTTGGGAAACCAAAGATTATGGTCAGAAAAAAAGCAGTCACTGAAAAAACGACATTATGTGTTGTAACTATAATCATGGCTGCTGCAAAAGCTTCGTACAAGGGGAATGCTAACTAAATATAAATCATATGTTTTGCACCAATAAAACATAGTTAATTACTTTACAATCACATTCTCATAGTAATCAAATATATTATTAATTTGTAAATCATAAAATTAATATAAAATTTTACCTTTGTCTATTCTTTTTAGTAAATCATGTCTCCATTCTACAATCCATATGCACAAACCACGGGGTTCAATCAATTTTATAACACCATGTCTTCTCCTTTCAGCTCTAACTCTGCTATTTTGATGAAACTTTTGCATTATCTACAAAGGTAAAATACTAACTAGTGCTCGAAAAATATCAATTAAGAAATTGAGTTTTTTATTGAAATGCATAAAAAAAAACGTTTTTTTATGGTTTTATCAATGCTTTTTTTGCACGATTTTCAATCAACCTTTTTTAACCAGTACTTTTAGCATCTTAGTTATAAAATTTTATTTAAAAAATACTTGCGATAAATCCAAAAGTAAAACAAATTCCCTTTAAGTAAAAGTGCAAACTAATAATTTCCTTAAGACAAAAAGCAGTTTGTTTAAGTTCCAGATAATATTTTAGTATTCAACAAGAAAAAATAAAATATTGTATTACACGTGTAGTGACTCATCCTTCTGGTCAAAAGCCCATATTTTTATATCAGTTTGAATGAATTCTATGCATCAAACAATTACAGCAAAAATGTAACATGCCCCATTGATATCACCAATTTCTAACTATGATATACATACCAACCACAAGAATAGGGTAATAAAGTGGAAGGTTTTTTTTATTAAATGAAAAGGAGACATTTAGACAACTCAACTGAACAGTGTTAGAGAATAAATAAAGAGTACAGAAGTAGAGAAGCAGAAGAGAATAGAAGATAAGAGAAGAGAAGCAGAAACAAAGTGTGAAGTTGAGAATGAAAAGATATTCCTGTTTGTGAAGGTTTTGAGGAATACTAGATGGAGCTTTTAAGGACAGGCAAAGCTGGCATATTGCAAATAATTGCTTTATATTTTATCTCATTTTTTACAACCTAAATACATAAGATCATGTTGGGGTTCTAATCAATCACACATAATTCCTATTTCTTAAACAACATAAGCCATGTGGCCATACTCCAAGTCACTTGTGCTGCCTTGTCTACTCTCACACACGCATGTACCATATATATATATATATATATATGACCTGACAAATTAAGCTCAAAATTCAGGAAGTAGCGAAACAAAAGTAAAATTTAACTTCAAAGAAGATATTGTCTTGATCGGTTCATGCAATTCATGTATAGAAATATAGTTATTCTACATCTTTAAAAAATAATTATTGGATTAATTTCTCATAAAGTACACTTTTTTTTAATCAGTAAAAAGGTATCCGAGTCATGTTTAAATTGATAATAAAGTGAAAATGAAATCAAATGACACATTTATTTGGTTTAAATTAGTTTAACATAACACACTATTGGAAAAACTCGTATTTATTAGTTTGTAAATTCCAAATTTTATTTAATAAACTTCACCTATCATTTTATAGGTTTTTTATAAATTTGAATTAATAATATTATGTGAACTAAAAATTAATTTTAATACCTTTCCTTGTTCCGTCCCAAAGGCCATTTTCTTTTTACTTCTTGAAAATACGGGTAAAGATTTTTCGTTCCGTAGTATATTTAAAAAGTAAAATGACAAATTTTACTTTGTTCCAATATATTTTATTTTATTACATCTATTCCAATCATGGCTAAATATTCAATATATCAATTTCACTAACTGTCAAATATTCAAAGTTTCCAACATAGTCACCTGGTTGAATCCATCCTAAGTTCTAATTATCTGAATAGTGAGTTCACTGTAGAAAACATTCATAGTTATCCTTATACGCAACTTCAAACTATATTGCTCCCAACGACCTAGTCGTAAGTTAAAATACTATAATTTTTCATACCAGTTAAGAAAAAACAGACAACAACTCCAAGTTGGCACGCAATGTGGAGGCAGAATTAAAATTGTTCTCTTCATTCAGAGGCCAATAATACCTACCTCACACCAAAAAGTTTGTCCCAATTCAACCCGAGAAAAAATCCCACGCTTGTTAATGTGCCATTACATTATGACTGAGAGCGACCTAAAAATGTAAGCCGAGTTATCAAGCATACTACTAGCTCCAGCCGTTGAATTTCTCAAATAACATAAATTATGCTAACGACCAACACCGTATCATCAGTGCTAAAGGTTTAACGGTAATAGTAACAACTGTCCCCTCCCTGAAGCCTTATTGCCCTCGTTATAGCAATTGACCCTAAATAAGGAAAATAAGAAAGCACATCATTTAAGAAGTTAGTTAGCTTTGATTTATTTTACATGCTTCACCAACAGTGGTCATAACAAACTTGCAACGTAACGAATGTTTAAGCTGATAATTATTGATAATAATTATACAACGGACTAACAAGATACTTTCCAACAGACTGCAAGCCTATAAACAAGAATCAGAATTCTGGCAATCTACATTCACAAGTGGTGACTGATTTGACTTCAAGAAGCAGCATTTGAAACCTTTTGAGTGATCCCAAAACAAATTGATGCTATACAAAAATTCTATTTCAACCAATCAGCAACTGCCCTTCCAGCAAAATAACTAGAATTTTCAGCAAAAAAAACAGAGAACTTAATGGCAAACTAGTTTAATCCTACAAAGTCCAACTAGAAGCCGGAATCCCTTGTTTCTGGAACCAATCAGGCATGTGGAACTTTTCATAGAGCAAAGGTCTTACATCATTCAGCTCAGAAAGTTGCTTGAGAAGGGGGAGAATGACATCTAGAAGCTGTTACACGTCAAAAAACAGTAAATGGTCAGCAATTCATCAAAAAATTATGACTGATTTATTTATTTATTTTGGTACTGATGGCTTTAATTTTTTCAATAGAAAATATCTTTCACCTGGGTGTCATGAGGTTGCCCAGCGGAAAAAGGAATGCATGGAATTCCATTCACTGGTTGCAATACAAAGCTGAAGGGATTATTGTCTACAATTACAATGCGGCAAAGATCCTTTGAAATGCAGGTGAGATCTTTGACATGTTCCCGATATTCCCTGCAAGCAACCAGCATTTATAAGAAAGCTTATACAAATTTATCCAGTGGACTCTGAACTTAAGACTTGAAGACATAGCCCCAAAATAACTCAAATAAGTTTTAAACTACAGAAATGATTCTGATTATAAAAAATGCAAATCCAATATTCAACTGTGACCTTGAGTATGCAGGACAGAGTCTAGAACTAAGAAATGGAAGAACAGAGAAAACTAAGCCCATGCATTACGATAGGAGGAGAGAGTTCAACTTGGGGTGACAGCTCTCGCTATACCAAAAATGAAAACATAATATACAAACCAGCTAGGACAATTTGGATAAACATCCCAACACATACTCGCTGGAAAAAAAAAAGAATCAATTTTCATGTCTTTGCATAAAAATCAAGTATGCACTTCAATTTATGAAGAAATTTGATTAAATGGCTTATGAAAAAAATGTCAAGGTGCATAATTGATTTTTAACATATGAGAAGCTTGATCATTTAACCTGCTTGATTTATTTGATTCTACTCTCACTACGTGCTTATTCAAAAAAAAATCCACACTGGCTCTAGACACTTTTGTGCATCTCACCCATATTTATCTCTAATGAGTTTTGTAAAACTGACAAAAGAATCAAGACATTTAGCAAGAAAGTCCAAAGCACATAATACCTAAAAACTTAGAAGATAACATAAAAGCCGTCCAGATTTTTTTTGGGGGGAAAAGGCTCTTACTGAATAAACCAATTCTTCTAGACCTGTAAGCACTATGATTTTTGAATTTGAAGATCCCAAACATCCATATATGTGTGTCTGTAGCACATATATAGATGATAGAAAAATAACATAAACATTTAGTTAAAAACAAAAATTTAAAAATAAGTAAGTAGATAATTGCAGCACGGTTCTTTTATAACAGCACAAAACCTTCATACTGTTATAAAGTAAACTGCAGTTAAATTTAGCAAAGGCACATTTGGTCCAATAGAGTCAAGCATTAATAAAATATGAAGGCAACAAATTGCATCAAATATCAGTGCCTGTGTTTGTTTAATCAGTTTTGTTAAGATTCAATGACTGACCCTCAAATTAAAGATTAAATAGATTATAATATTAACTCACATGTAGTTGGCTGCCTACCAACAATCAAAATAGAAAGATTAATTACATAAAAAACAGAATACTGGATCGGAAACAAGACAGATGAACTCACGTGCTAATTGTTGAGGGCCGATAAAGCCGTAGACTGAATCGATTTTCTGCATCTATTCTGTCAACAAGGGGTCTAGCATAGCCTGTGAGAATTGATAGGCATATACATTAAACATAATTCCCAGAAGATGAATATGGACAAATGTAGCAGCTTAGTATTTTGAGACAAACCTTCAAGACCAGCAGTAAACAGCACCAAGTTGGCAAATTCACTCAGTTTCTTTAAGAATTCCTTCAACCCAGGGCGTTCAAATACTGTAACATAATTGATTTTTGGTTTTCCCTCTCCTTCCTTGAAAACCCAACATGCCCAAGTGAGTGTACAATATTCTACGTATTGCCAACTAATCAGATGCAAATTACAAAGTAACTTACCTTGTCTATCGATACACATTCCAGCTCAAACCAGTTCAAACCACCTTCGATTGCTTGAGTCCGTAGAGCAGCTGGCAAACTTGATGTCTCGTATGCACATACCAGTGTTTCATCCAAGTCCAGCACCACCTACAAGTACGCATGTAAGATCAAGTCTACATTAGAAACAGGAAATTAAGAAAAAAATAGTAACAATATTCAAGGAGAAGAGGAAGTAACAGAAGAAAACAACATAGAAAATGACATCATCAGTATTCTTCTAATCGCTCATCAAAAGAATGCACCCATATACCACTTTTCCTTTTCTTCTTTCTGACTAGTAAAAGATGTTACAATCCTGCATGTTATTCCTTTCTGTTCAGAAATTTGATTCCTTCACATGTTTAAAATAAAAAATATCATGCACCTTATATTTGACATGGCACTCTCTGACTTCAACCACAAACTGAGGAAGTACATAGTAGCACGAGTTGCATGCCAAATTTGGCATTTGCAAGTTTTAGCAAAGCGTGCATGAAAAGACCAGGAAATTAAAACTATAAACAACACAGTGAGAGAAGCTACACATTAAACATCGATGAAGAATTTTAAAAACACCACCATTTCTTACAAGCAAACTCAGGAACATGCAGCACACAGCAACATAAGACCAAAATTTAAAAAAAAAACATCAAGATGAACTGCATATGTTGTGACAAACAAGGGTGACTCAACTCTGTGAAGCAAGCAACAGAAATCAGTACACAACCAAACCCCAGAGCACTAGCTGCTACAATCATGTACCAAATGTCCCCAAATATAAGAAAGCCACTTCTAATGTTCTATCCTCTGTTTTGGATGCTTCCAAAACCCTTTAAGAGCAGAGAAGCCAACCATTTTCCACTTTGAGAAAGTCAACAAGACCATCACAATATGCATGCATGCCTTTGTAAAACTAAAACCAGAACACCTATCTATCCATGTTTGAACAAAATCCAAACACAAAAACTAGATACCAGGACTCTAAAAAAAAATAAAACAAAAAACAAAAAAGAAGTACAAAAACAAGAAGACAACAAGCAAACGAAGCTGCAGGAACAAACGAAGTTTCAAGTATAAACAAAAGACAAAGCAAAACATCTTCATCCCCAAAACACAGATTCACACGCTCAGTTATCTTTCTATACCACAAGTATTCCTATTCACCTCCTTACATATACACATCTTTTAGCATCCTCCTCAAACCCTACTCAGATCATAGCCAAAGTCAGAAACAAGGTTTTTCAAAAATCCATAACAAGAAACAACAACTCCAGATATTATATATATTAAACACGAGAGGAATTAACACTTAGTCCTCCAGCATCTTTGTTTTCACTTCCGTTAAATATCATAAAACAGAAAAAGAGCGAAAAGAGTAATAAAACAAACAAAAAACGGAATAGTAAAATACCGTGAGTTTCTGGATGGGACGATCGGCGGGGGAATAATCAAGGGCTGTGATTTCAAGAGCAGACGGAGGAGGTGAATCGTGTTCGGCAAGCTCAACAGAGGGAAGAGGCTTGAAGGAAGAGGAAGATGGAGAGGAGGAAGAGGAAGAAGAGAAAGAGAGTAGAGGATAGTGACCTAAGGCTCTTATAATCTGAAAGAAGATCTGAAAGAAGAAGGCCAACCAACTCAACAGTGCCCTCCACACTTGCTGAGTCCTCGGCGAGTACACCTCCGCCTGAGTCAACTCGCCCATATCCAATCCAATAGACAGATAATACCCTAACCCAACCAACCCAACCCAAACAATTTATAAATCGCTTCTTCTGCTTTAAATTGCGTTTGTGCCGTGCTTCGTACGGGGTTTTATTCAGATTCTCTCTCTCTCTCTCTCATGCGTCTGATTTTCAGAGAGATGTGGTCACGGTGGTGCTTCGACGAGGTCTAGAGAGAGAGAGAGAAGGGGGAACGATACAAAAGAGAAAGGAGGGGAAAAGCCAACGCAGAATACCTCACGCGCTGCGGTTGCGCGTGAAGCCCTGGTGGCGCGTTACTCACGAATGGCTTCTAGGTTTCTCTATTATTTAAGAATTTTGGATTTTCGGATATTTTGCATTTTTTCCGCTCGTTGGAAATTGACTGGCTCACGTTAATACGACTCCCTCAAAAACCAAAATCGCTTTCTTTATATTAAGTCCACTTAAAATCATTTTAGTCTTTATCATTTTCTCAACCGCGTCTTTCTAATCTCTTCAATCTAAAATTATCGCATATATTCCTTTTTTTATACTTTTTATTTTTTCTTATATTTTAATTTTAGTATAATAAGAAAAAATTAAGTAAAACATCATTATTTAATTGAAATGGTTTTCTATTATTTGTGCGACATTCATATATTTAAAAAAAGTAGATATAAGATTATGCGCGAGTACATATTAAATATATATAAATACTTAACTAATATACAATAGATGTAAAAGAATGTGCATATATATAAACGATTAAGAGTAGTAATATTAACGAATCTGTTACATTTAAAAGTCTATATAGAATTCAGTTAAAGAAATTTAAATATTCATGTTATCCTATTTATATTTAAATAGTCATTGATCTATAAAAGTGATCTAAATTATATATTTACATGTATAATAAATGTAATTAATTTATTCATATAATTGTCTTACTAGGCATTAAAACTTAATCAAAGCAAAATTTAAGATATGAGACATAATGAATCTAAGCATAATAGAAACAACTCTTGTTTATGACAAACCATCAAATGTTTTTTTTTTTATCAGCAATACCATAAAAAAAAGTTATAACAAATAAGATTTGTATTATTTAAGAAACTGTTCTAAGAAATTACAAAAGTTAGAGAAGTCTCATTTTACTCATAGGATACCTCATTTAAAAACTGAAATATATCATTAATGATCTTGTGTAACATAAATTCATCTATTAAACTTTAATCTTGCACACACAAAAAATCCCTAACAAAAAGGTAAATAATTTAAAGATTTGAAAGAAGAGAAAAACATATTTTAATTAAAATTATAATTGATCAAAATTTATCCCACTCACTCATCGTTTAACTAACAATCTTATGTTGAGAGGATGATGAAAAACAGTTTTAAAAGTATAACAAATTCAAAAATAATTTATAAATAAATAATTTAAAATGATAATAAAATTACAAATAAATAATTAAAATTCTAATTTATATATTGAACATAAAATAACTCTTATTTTCCATTTTGAAAGAAACTCCTCAGCTAAATTAAAATCGAATCTCATTTTTATTAAAGTTTTGAAAAGATAAAATTCTAAAAGATATTTATGGAGAATAAAATTAGTATTTTTAGTTATTTAAAAAAATTAAAAGTATCAATTATAAAAAAAAAAACTAGAAGTCCTTCATTTTTTAAATATTATAAAACATCGAATAATTACAATAATTTAACCAAAATCCCTAATTTGGATATGTATAGTTTTGTTTACTTTTTTATTAAAATCACGTGAAATTTTAAAAGAAATGACAGTGACATTTGTAGTCAAACAAAAAAAAAATTGTTGGTATACACAAAAGGAAAACTTCTGTCGTAAGCTCTTTCTTATATTTTGCAAGAAAATTAAACTTTCAAATCTTAAAATGAAACTTGAAAGAAGAGATTCATTTAACTACTCTTAGAACGGAAATTAGCGGATTCTTTAAGAAAATAATGTAATTTTTTAGATTAATTATTAAAATAAGTAAAATTTTAAAAAGTTATTGAAATAAATAAGTTGTGTGTAAAGTTGGTATGACTGAAATGTGTAACATTCATAATTTTATCCATATTTGATGATATATTATGCATGAAATATATAATTAATATATATAAGTATCTCATATTGTATCTCATAATATCCCTCTTCTTAGAGATTTTAATATATATACAAAGTTTAAAATTTTAAACATCTCAAATTTAAAAACATATAATTATGTGACGGTTCACTGAGGAGCTCTATTACCTGAGCTCTATTACCTGTAATTTTATATGTTTTCATGTAAATATACAATCATCACAGATCAATAAATAAATAAAAAACACAACAAATAATAGGGTAATTTAGCTATATAAAAATTTCTATATAATTTCAATTTCAAATTAATAAACATAATTCATCAAGTCTCATACCATTTCTCAAACCATCAAGTGTCTATCTTAAATCATCATTCACATTATGTCAAAATTCTACTGACTCACATACTCAAACACTTGACTTTACTACTTGAAGACTCGTGTATTGAAATTTTGCACTTGTCCTACTACTAGATGTGGAACAATCATGCGCATAATCATATTAATATTTCATAGTCTCATTATCTCATATGATAGGGTAAATTCATATGACTTAAAAGACTATATTATATTTCAAACCGCATACAAAGTCATATGAACCTCCTTCAACTCTCACGATCTGAATAATTTCATCTATGTGATTCTGTTATATCATATTAGTAAAGTTATGATTGTCTCATCAACATGACACTCACAAATCAATACACTCTAATGACAAGCTCAAAACGACATTTTCTTTCCTAAAAATACTATGTTTTGATCAAACTTTCACATCATTTCATTCTTTATATAATCCATAAATACACTATTCAATCACATCATATTTTAAACATTCTAAACCCTCCAAATATATCTAAAAATTCACTTAATGAACAATAATCAATAATAAACCATGCAAAAATAATAATATATATATTTTTTTAAATGGCTTGAGTGAAAGATTTTGGTGTGAGCGAAATTGGACTAGCATGCACCCAGGATTTTCTTTGGCTTGAGCGAAAATGAACCAGTGTGCACCTATGATTTTTTGGCTTGAGCGAAAAATTTTCATTTAAACAAAAATGGACCAGCGGGCACCCCATAATTTCCCCATTTTCGCTTGAACGAAATTTCATTTTGTTTGAGCGAAAATGGACCAGAAAATACCTCCTCCATTTTCGCTTAGACTAGATCTCATATTGTTTGAGCGAAAATAGATCAAAGAGCACCTAATATTTTCATTCAAATTGTTATTTTATCAAATATACTAAACCAACGTAACAAATTCCCAGTTAGAGTTGGATAATTACTCTAAATCAAAATCAAACAACCAATACCCAACAACATTATTCTTTAAGTGATTTATCAAACTATTTAAATACATTCATTTACTTATTCAAATAAAAAACAGTATAATTTTATAACATCTACCATATATAAATTTTCACATTCTAATCTCAATCAACTTCTAATATACTTAAAACAAACAATCCTGTAAGAATTTTTTAGACTAGTGACCACGTCACCCCCACTTCCAAATCTTCTAGCCTAGGGTTTTATTGAAAATTTAAAACTAGCTTCCCTTACCTGAACTTGAGCAGATACTCACTAAGAGCTTCAGATCTATCAAAAGTTCAAGGGTAGCTTATCCCGCATCACAAAGTCTTGATAAAAAAATCTAACTATATTACTATGACCCTGAAGCTAACATAAGGAATGTGTGGAAATTTGAGGGAGCGGACGTAAGAGAATGTGAGAAAAAAGTGTGAAAAAAGGAATAGTGTTAGGATTGAGGTATGTTAGAATGGATGTGTGAAGAAAGTTTACGAAAATTTGTTAGTGATGTGATGGTTGTAAAGGAATTTTAAATTTTTTTAAAGGTATAAAATGTTACTTTGCAAATTTACTCTTACCTATTAAAAAAAATTAATAATCAAATGAGTTTTTTTTAAAAAAAAATAAACAACTTTCACATATTCATAGATTTAAAAATTATAATTAAAAAAATTAATATATATTAAATATAAATAAGTATAATTTAAAAATTATAATTAAAAAAATATGTATTCAAAAAATTAAATAAAAATAACACTTCACTTAATTTTTTAAAATATTAAATATGTATCATAAAATTCGAAAATAAATCAGATATTATATAATTAAAATAAATAATTTAAAAAACCCTTTAATAATGAAAATAAAAATACTATAATGAAAAAATATAATGTAATTAACAATAGAAAAAATTTCATAAAAAATAATTAAATAAATTACAACTCTTAAATATAATAATTATACACAAAAATATATTAATATAGACACAACAACAAATTAAATAAAAACAAAAATTCTAAGTAATTTCTTAAAACATTATATAAAATTGGAAAATAAATCACATCTTATATAAATAAAAAAATATTATTTTTTAATATTAAATCTAATAGAAAATAAAAATACTATAACAAGAGAACAAATGAGTGTAAATTCGAAAAATAATACATGGTTACTGACTTTTCCTTTATATCTTTTTATTTGTTTGCGAACCGTATATCAAAGAAGTAAACAAAGCTTTAGAGAGAAGAAAAAGGAAAGAAATTTTTTTTTAGAAAGATGATTATTGTTTTAATATGAAACCTAAATAACTGAAATTTTTTATTTATATATTTTTTATTTTTATTGTAATATTCAAGTGTTATTTAAAATATATGATTATTTTATAAATCTTTACAATAATATACTTGATTTAAAATAATTCATAAAATTACGCTACTTATTTATTTTAATAATTTTTAAAATTTTATTTATTTTAGTAATTATCCTAAAAATTAATCTACTTTCATAGAAAAATCAAAACTAGCGTTGCTATGCATAAATATTTGTATATTACAATTTAATTAAAAAATATCTTAATAATTAATATAATAATAAACATAATTAAATTTAAATTTTTTTATAAATTTAGTGGGACAAAAACTAAAAATATTCAATTTTATGAATTATTTAGAATTTAATTACAGCCTCAAAGAATTATTAGTTGTGGTAAGGATATACTATAATTAGGGGAGGGAAGAGTGATGATAATGATTAATGATTGAGGCGGTGTTGGAAACGCGGTGTGAAGGAGCGTGAGGAAAGAGGATGTTGATGATTGGCATGAACAAAAGAGCTAACAAATGATATTAAAGAATAGGAAGGTGCAGTGATAATGAATGAGCCAATAACAAAAGACAATTTTGGAGTCTTTAAAGACTCTGTTCATCTTCTTCAATTATTATATTACAATTTCAGAGTACATTAATTTTGATACATGGTTGCAGTCATAGCTTTTTACTTTTCCAACTTAGACTCAGAGCTATAAAATTGTAAAATAATTATTAAGAGAAAACACTTTAAATTTAATTCCGTACATAAAATTTATACTCATTTATATCTTATAAAAAGAATGTTCGAAAAAAATAGAATATTGTATTTTAAAAAAAATTGTAAAAAAATTTAGTATGTACAAGCTCCAACTTACGTTTAAAAAATAATATATACTTTTCTTTTTTGAAATAGTTTTGACTGAAACCTGTAAAAGTTACTAATGTGTTATTATTTCATTTAAAAAGTATTTTGAAAAGGTTTAAGCAAACATATTTTAAATTATTTTTTAGTTTTACTAAAAACATATTTTCTTAAATTAAATAAGATTGTTAGTCTGCTCTTGCAACTAGTTAAACTGTAATAGTTTCATTACTTTATGAGTCTGTTATATTTCATTAATAATATACATTTTAGTGAGATTAAATTAAATAAAAAATATTTATTTTAGATATATAATAATTTTGACTTACAATTGAACAAATTATCAATTTCATGTCATGAAATATAACATCCTAAAAACACACCTCACTATTAAATAAAAATATGTAACTAATATATACATTTATTATATCTGTTATCTGTATGTACATACATAAAAGTCTTATATTTTTTCTTGCTCTTAGCAGTGCTATTTGCAATATCCTTTTAGATAAAATGTGATTATAATAATACATATATAAAGACGAGTAGTAAATTAATTATTTAAACAACCATATGATACATTATATAACATAATCACTTGCATGTCATTTTCACTTCACTGAAAATCATAATAAATTACACTTAATTATTATCTTAATGATTCAAAATATTCATATTAGACATTTTTACAAAATCTAAACACTTTAGTGTCGAAAGTGTATTAGAAAATTGGTCATTAACTAAAAAGTGATTTGTTACACCTACTTTATAACAATGATGTATAAGTTTTTTTTTTCTCAAAGTCTAGTTGTTATGAGGTATATTTCTTTTTTAATGGTTAACATCACCAACTACATCTAGTTATTACTCACCACACACCTTGATTTTTTTTGTAATTGTTAACATCACCAACTACATCTTGATTTTCAATGTTGTTTTTGAAATCAAAGCAAGTTTCTCTAAAATTGATAACATAGAGTACAATTTAGGTGGATTCTTAAAGGACTTATATTGATTTTATTTAATATGTAATATTATTCTTGTATAAATTAAAATTGGGGATTTAAGGATTGAAAAGTGTGAAATACAAGGTAAATACGCAACAAAATGTAAGAAATTGAACTCAAGAAATAAAAAGTCTCACATATTCAAGAACCAAACAATTTCTCTTATCATAATTATCTAAATATTCAAATCCAAAATTTAACAATTATCTCATTCAATTAATCAATCAAATCAATTATAGGAATCAAATCAAAATATCATTCAATCTCTATATAAGTGTTAAGATTTAATTGATTCTTAATTTGATTTATAAAATCAGAAACTCAAATTGTAATCACAAAGTGAAAAACCAAATTTAGATAATAGAAGAACAAACTCGAAGCGTTAAACATTGGTGTAAAACTCTATTCGATTGTTTGATTTTGATTTTGTGAATTGACCCTAGATAATTAGTTCTTCGTGGATAAAGAACGAATAATAGAAAACACATGAAAAAAAAAACACAAACATAATTTTAGAAATGAGAAAAAAAAAATGAAATGACAATTCCTAAAATTGCAAAACTAAACAAATGATTTGTGTCTCCCTATTTATAACACATTTAGGTTATATATATGTTTTGAAATATAAAGTAAACATGGACCTAAATGTGAGATCTAATTAAATCCATAAACTCAATTACAAAATTTTAGACTAAAACAATGAGAATCAAATATACATGAATTCGTTTACAAAATTCAACAAACATGTCTTAATTTCAAAAAATCATATAAAATAATAGAGAACGCAAAAAATAATATGTACAACAAAAGTTATGGACATTGAACTCAATTTATTACTACTAAAAGAAAAGTTAAAAAATTGAAAAATAAAACACATGAAAAGTGTTTTAATATACAATAAAGATATAATAGTTTGCATAAAATATGTGTTATCACACCTGTAGAAGGGTTAATTTACTACTCTAGGTATAACTTACATAATGATACTAGGTCCTAATGCAAATATTCACATACATTATACATAATCAACATACCTTACCATTGCATGCATTTCATCACATCACATATATAAAAGATAGGCGTGTGTATCTCATTCCCTTACGCACATTGTAAATAAACCATAACAACATCAAATGCAAGTTGTTTGAGCAAGTTCGCATCCATTACATAATCTTTTTGCCTAGCATAAAGGAAGACTTTCTCGCCTAAGCGACCATCTCCAAAGAAGAGCAAGCTAGTCTAGTATCTCTATTTATTATTCTCGCGTTCGCTTGCTCAAACGCTTACATGTCGCTTGAGCAACCTACATTTACCACTTGAGTGTTCTTATAATGTTTGAGTGATTCTATTCATTGTCTAAATTAACAAGTTTTAGAATTACGAAACACATTATCTCCTCAACGTTTTAGTTATTACATTATCACTTGAACGAGAATGCGCAATTGCATGGTCTAACATCATATAAAAAAACCATGCATCATTGTCACACCTCAATGTTTGAGCGACTTCTTATTACTTGTTCTATAGTAAAGATAATTTTTGTGCCAAACCCACAAAAATCATAGCTTTTAGAAACCCTTTCCAAAATCGCCCCTTAACCTATTTTCTAGAAGATGTAGGCTAGCTTGAGAAGCAATCCACTTTGACCTACCTTTCAGAAGGTTTCTCACAAAGGACGTTCCTACCCCTCTCACTCTTACTCTCCCAGTCACTCTCCCCTATATAAAGGGGGTTTGCCTCATGTATTTGATACTTGAATTTGAATATAGAAGAGTAACTTTGCTTGAGTGATTAATGAACTTTCTCTCCTAAAGTTATTGGGTCTTATCTTGAGTGTAGTACACCTCAAGTGGCGACTCCTCACCATTTATCTTGGAACCATCCACCACTCCAAGTGGGGTGACCATTCACCACTCCAAGTGGCGTGACCATTCCATAGTAATCTCCTCCATAAGCTTCTTTCACTCTTTCTCTTTATCCTTCCTCCATTTATGCCTTGTCTTTCCATTCATGTTCTTTATTTCTCTTTTCCCATTCAGTCATTTCTATCTTATCTCTTTAATTTTGCAATCATCATCTTCACCTATATTGTGTTTTTTCTTTAATTTTTTAAAAGAGAACCTTCACACTTAAGTTCGTGTCCAATGACAATTATTTTTGAGTTTATCACCACATTCTGCTTAATTCAAAAATCATAAACAAAATGAAATTTTAAAAACAATTAAGTTTTAAGTATGAGTATTTTTAATTAATTTTTTATTTTAAAAAATATTTTATATTAAATTTTTAAATATTTTTTTTAATTTTTGTTTAAGTATTTTACATGTCGTTAATGACGATATAAGTGTTATTCTTATATTTTCTCCTTCATCTCACTTTTTTTTCATTTTCATTTGATTAACTCTGTAATTCATTTTTCAACGACAAGTTAACGAGTTGAAGAAAAGTCAAAGATTAAATTTTTTCGTTAAAAAGGGACAATTTCGTACCCAAATGAATTAGTACTTTCAAAATATTACTTTTTTTTAGATAAAAATTCACCTTTTAAAGTTTTTTATTTATTATTTTAAAAATTGGAGACGTTATTCATTATTATATTTTTTATTATACTATTATTACATGAAAAAACATTTAGGTATATATTAACTAGCTTTTCCATAAATATTTATAAAAGAAAAATGAGAAGAATTTGTTTTATAAAGTTAGAATTAATTTATACACAAATCAATATCTAAAAAAAGTTTATAAATTGTTTAATTTTTTATTTAAATTTGTAAATAAGCTAATTTTAACTAATAGAAAAATCATTTATTTAGTTTTTCCTTAACAGCCTTTTAGCCTATAAGATGTATAGGATGTGAAGGTGAGAAAAGAGTAAATAATAGTAATGAAGTAAACTTAATTTTAATAAAACCTCGAAGATTATTTGTTTATTTATTAAGGTATAAATATGCACTATAACTTTATTCCGTATATAAATAAACTGAAAGAGCAATTGATTCATTAATACTGAATAAGAATACTTTTTAATGTCATAAAAGTATCTAATAAAGACATGGAAACCCATTTCCAAAAATGTTCTTAATTAATTGGACACGCAAGTATATACTTCTATCATTATCTCGCAATAAGTATCGTCCTAGGTGTAATCAGTGCTTTGATGTAAGTGTTTCAAATAAAACAAAAAGAGAAGGTTCAGAGGTGATAATAGAAATTATGGATGGTGTCTATAGTAAAAATAGTCCATGCTTGGATTGTTTTTATCTGTATCTAAGTGCATCTAGTGGTTTTGTGAAGTGTAAAATAATATTTAGAAATTTCTCTTTCTTTTCTTTCACAAATTCATTTTGGTTGCTTCTTTCTACACCTCCGTAATTTCTTGTGACACTCACATCTTAAAATACAAAACATACTCTTTATTCTATTATTTTTTTCATTTTGTAATGAATGATCTGGACAAACTTAGAATGATGGAATTTCATAAAGTATTGATGAGTTCTATAATCTAAAATGTGTTTCTTTAAAAGAATATATTTTAAATTATACTATAAGGAAGATATTTCCAAATTACAAAATCAATAACGTATTTTTAGACTTAGAATATCTTTTAAATTTTATAATCTATAATTTATTTATTTTTAAATAAAAAGATATTTCAGATTGTAAAATCTGAAAGATATTTCTAAATTTGAAAACATCTTTCGAAATCTATAATTCAGAAAATATAAATAAAAAAAAATAGATGTCGAACTAGGGATGACAAAGCGGGACGGACCATACGGGCCGGCCCGCGGCCCACAGGTAAAAAACGCAGGGCGGGCTTACCTTTTCAACCCGCTAACCCGCATTAGCTTGCGGCCCGCGCGGGGCGGGGCAGGCTGACCTGCTAACCCGCAAGAAAAAAAATTGTCATTGTTTTAATGTGTGCAAATGACGGAGAATATTATAATTATAAAAAAATGGATGAAAGTTCTTCTAAGGCGGCATCCAATGTTATTGAAATGGAAGAATGTCAATAATATTTATGTTTAATGTTTATGTTTAATGTTTTGGAATTAGGTATTTTTAATGTTTTGGAAGTGGAAGAATAGTGATATTTGATATTTATCTTAATGTTTAATTTTTTGATGTTTGACCATGTTTGAAAAGGAAGAAAAAAATGGGTTTGATAGTAATAAATATATAGGTTTAATTTGACAATATTTTAAGAACAAAATATATAAAAAAATATTTAATTTAAAAAAAAAGAACGCGGGCCAGCTCTTATGCGGGGCGGGTCAGGAATTCTAACCCACAATAACTTTGCAGGGCGAGCCAACCCGACCCGCATTTTTGCGGACCAAGCGCAGAGCGGACCAATGCGGGGCGGGCTGACCCGCTTTGCCACCCCTACGTCGAACTAATCAATAATGTGAAATAGGTATAAAAAAAGTTTATTGAGTAAGATTTTTCTCCTTTTTATTTTTATTTTCTTCAATTTTTATTTCTTCTTCCATATATAACTCATTTAAGATTTGGAGATTTGAGGGTATATAGGGTTTCAAGTTTGAACTAAATTGTGGGATGTTTGATAGTTGGAATTTGAGTTTGAGGCAATCAAAGGGTTTCTTTATATTGTTTTTTTTTTTGGTTCTCTTCTTAAACTCTAGTTTTATTAGGTTATAACAAAAACCAAATGTAAAAGAAATTAGTTTTATTATAATTTTCAAATTGAGGTACAAGTTGCAATTTGATAACGTGATGTTATTGGTAACTTTGCATGCAAAATATTTGTGGATCAAATTGTTGTTTTATTAAATTGCTTGAATTTGACATGTAATTGTTATTTAATTGATGAACTAAGATTTGTTTGATTCTTGATAGAGTTTTGGTTTCAGTAATGTTGATAACTGATAAATTAAGGATTGTTAATGTTGAAGATTGTTGTCTTAGGTTGATACATTAAAACTAAAATATGTTAAATTAATATTTGACTTTAAACTTTATATTAGTAATTGTCCTTTTATTTTTAGATTTTTTTAATAAAGTTTATGTTAGGCATGCGAAGAAAAACAAGAAAACAAATAAACTTTTAAAAATAACTAAAGAACTACATTGAGAACTTAAATTAAAAAATAAAAAAAACTAATAAAAACAAAAGTTGTTAGTTTCCTTGAATTTAAAATTCAAAATTTACAATATCTAAATATATTGACTAGGCAATATTAGACTAAGATAAAATAATATTTAGAATTAGAGCACTTCATTTAAGTAAAAAATTACCTAAAAATATATATACATTTTTTGATATTTTACTCAAACTAGAAAAGAAAATAAAGAAATCAAGAATTGAAAAACTGAAAAATCACTTAAAACAAAAAAGTTTTGATGATTTAAATTTTTCGTGCAATTGTGAGAAAAAAATATTATCCATTTCAAGATAATCAATTATAACTTTTATATAATCGATTATCATTTTAATATTCATGTTTTTATAATAAAATAAAGGAATTGAATAAATAATATTATTTTTTTAATTATAATTTTTATTTAAATTATTTGATTTTTAAAAAATATATTAATATACAAAAAGACTTATACTATATCAAATAAATTATTTATAATATTTTCTCTCATTTTCACGTTTTCCCCCTTAATTTAATTTAAAATCAATACTCTATTATTAATGCCTATATAATATAATTCCTCTGTTCCTCTGTAATTACCAGTTTTTAATAAAAAAAATATTTTTATTTATCATTTTTTTAATTTTAAGACATTTTTTTTAAAATTATACCCTTACTTTAATTAATATAAAGAAAGAGAAAACTTAATCTAAATTAAAATAAAAAAACTAAGAAGTGATATAATAAGTAATTTAATTAAATTATTTTAAAATAAAAAATGTTTTCTTAATTTTGGTTAAATAAAATCTGAAACCATTATTATAAAGAAAAGTACAAGAGATTGTAACTGTAGGAGCAGTAATTCACCATATTCGAGTAATTCCTCGTAATTTGAAATTTAGGTTTACTTTAAATTTCTTAAATTCAAAGATATTTTATAATGTTATCGATATATATATATATATATATAAACTATTGAATAAGTAAATAAAGTATTGAAGCATAAATCTCTTAAATTAAACACTAAAAATGTTATATATCATATTTAACAATGTTAACATGAAGAAATAGATTGTTGTAATATTATTCTGGACCCTAATTCTCTTTTTTTTTAGTCTAATCTAAATAATATAATTTTCACAGTAATTATCTTTTTTTACCCCCACTTATTCACTTTCAATCACACCACAAAAAATTGAAAACATGAAGAAAGATAGTAGTTGGTCTATAAATTTATGTAGTCATCTTAAATTCTGCCATGTTCAGTGCAAGTTGTGTGTAGCAGAAGCAATTCTGTACCACGCAATCACTATAAATAAATATCAAAATCGTTGTCAACTAAAACAATTAAACTTATATTGATAAATAAATATTAATTTTTACACATAAATTTTAAATACATTTGAATAAAAAATAAAAAATTAACAGTTCTTTAAACATTTTTACTTTCAAAATTGTAGAAAAGTGATAAATACAGTAATAAAATTGATAACTAAGTTGGCCTTTTGGGCCCATTAAAGAGAAAGAAATGGGAAATATTTATTATTTAGCAATATGTTTACAAATTACTAGAATATTTAGTAACATCTCCATTTTATCATTAAATAAATATTAATATTATAAATAATATTCCTTGATTACTAGAAAAACTTTCACATTCATAAAAACTCAAACCTTCAGTTTTATTTTATTTTTTCCAAATTAGTCTCATATCTTATATATTATTACAGAAATTTCTCCAAATTTAATGCACCATAAGCAAATATTCAATTTGAATCAAATAAAATTTGAAATGAATATATCAGAGTGTTTCTTATTATAAATTTCATAACTTCCGTAAATAAACTTGTTAACTTCTTAATACAAATTTTAAAAGTCACATATCGTATGTTTTATGAATACGTATTGACATCATTTGATATTTTTATTAAAACTAATAAAAAATATATTTTATCAGACTATGCCCATAAGCATGTTTACGAAACTAATATAGTGATGTAATTATTTATTAATATAAACACTTCATTAAATAAATTTAATTTTACATAATAGTATACGTCTAAAATAAAATGTTTGATTCTATGAATGCATATATTGATGAAATCATTTGTGTAAAAAAATAGGAAATTCATAAACAATCAGACTTTAATAAACTAATCTCCTTGTTTCTATATATCAGCAATGAATAAATTTTCTAATAGAGAAATGGTAAAAATCATTAATAAGAATAATGGGTAGGAAGTAAAATTACTAAAAATAAATATATAATTTAAGATATTAAATGTAAAAGACTACAATTTATAACCATACTTGTATTTATTTTCATTTATTTGAAACGATCATTTTCTTTACAATTTATAAAGTTATAACCATGTTTGATTTCATTTATATTTGTTAAATTCTGTTGACATAATTTTAAAATCAATTTCACTAATATTTTTGTAAAGTCTACTTTAAATTTGTATGTTATAAATGTTTCTCAACATTAAAATTTTAACGTAACCGTTAAATATCTTATCTATTATACAGGTGAACATTAATTGAAGTGAATTTAAAATTATGAAAAATAAATAAATAAAGGAGAAACAACTTAAATCAAAGAGCTAAGTAAAATAATAAGTTATTTAAAATTAAAAATAAGAGCATTAATAACTGAAATTTAAGATAAAAAGGAAAGATTAATAAATCAGAAGTAAATTGAGTATAAATTAAAATTAAGAAAAATCAATAATTAAATTATAAAACATTAGATAGAAGTGACAAATAATAATAAATTCATGTCTTATAAGAAAATACATAAAGTTATTCATGTTTTCAGAGTGAGAATTTTGTGTGTATAATCATAGAAATAAGGATTCAATATCTGATCTAAAGCAATTTACTTGCGAAGCCCAATCTCAGTGGCTGAATGAAACTTACCTTTACAAAGGCTGGCATCTGAAATCGCTGAGAAACTTGCATATTTTTTCTGTAAAGAAAGTAAATTAGTCCAAATTCAGTGAATTGATGGAACCCTGTATTATGTGGATATTATGTTAGAACCAAAAGGGGTCACAAGAAAATGTTATTCTGATAACCTCTCCATTCATGGAAGGCAAAAAAATAATGGGAAGAAATTCTGTACAAGGAAATCAACAGGCAAAAAACAGAAATATACAGAATGACACAGTGACACTTGGTGTTGGCTAAAACAAACCAAAATTGTGATTGCAAGCTTTGCTATATGCAGAAAATAAGCTGAAGAGATAATGAGATGTGGAAAACTCCAATAGAATTGCTGAACTTTCCACCAGAGAAAGGATTAGTAAACATAGGAAAGCCATGGATGCTTTAGTGCATGTCTTGCAGTAGGCCTTCTTTTGGGGTTGATGCAGAGTAGGTATCTGATAAAGTTGATAAACATAGTATCAGTAACCTGTAGGTGCTGCTCCAACGATGACTCTTCTGGAATCAAGAACTCCAGTTCATCAGTCTCCTGTGTAGAGTGTACAATATTAAAGATTAGTTGGAAACAACTGAAATAAAATTTAGAAGGATTCACATGACAGCATGGAGACTCTAGGCCTGAAATTAAGTGTTTGTTTGAATGTTGACACAATGTTTAATGAAAACTAAAAGGTGGTTTGAATGTTTTAGTTGAAATCCAAATACACCCACTCTAAGTGTGTGTTTGAATTTCAGTTGAGTTGAATTCAATTGGAGTGGAAAGAAAAAACCCAACTTATTGTAGCTTCTAAGTCAATTGTAGCTTTTAAGTGAATTGAAATTTGAGATGAGATTTAATTCTAACTGAATCTGAAAAAAAATTCAAATATGTTGGTTTGGCAATTAAAATCCAAACCCACCCACCCTAAGTAGTTCAAACTTAAAAGATGGGGCTAAGTTATTGTAATTAACAAACATTTTATTGTTTATTGTTTTTTTCTTTTATTTTTCTAAAGTTAGATTATTACACTTGTAGGGTTGTCATCCAATTGGGCTAACGGATAAAAGAAACTCTCTAGTATTATCCATCTAACATTTCAAAATTAATTATGTTCATGAATGAAGGGACTTTTTTTTTTCCTTTATTGCACATAACTAGTACATATCTATACTCCCCTGTCAATTACTCTATTTTCTAACGTTGCTAAGATATTCTGAGAAAAGATTGTTGAATTTCACTGATTGGCCTTGGCAAATTTGATATTGATCACAGGGATTAGTAAGAATATAAGATATGATCAGCACTCATAAAGAAAATGAAAGTGTGCTTCATTCTCGTGTTAACTAATCATATCAAGCTAATACACTTCTAGACTCAAGGGAAATTTTTTGCTACTTTTTCACTTCAAGATAATGAGTAAGTGGGAGTCAGCAACGGGAATAGAATGTTTTTTCACCTAAGATTTCACATAAACGACAAATCTGACAAAAAAGGAATAGCTATGAAAAGGAAACAAACCTCATTTACATAATAAATATCATATTCTTTGGTGAAGTACTTGTGCGTATCTTGTCCTTTCACCAACATTTCCATATCAATAGAACCGAACATTCCAATTATGCGTGCCAGGATCATCACAACTGCATCATTTGGGAACAGCACCTGCAGAAGGCATAAAAATTCAGGATGAGTAAAAAACAAAAAATTCATTGAAAAGAAATTCCGCAATGATATTGGCTTACCAACTGAAAATCTGATTTAACTATGTAAAAGAAAGCAATTTCCTTGCTCATGTTAAAACTAAAGAAAAATGTATTTCATTAATATCACAAGAAAAGGGAAATTAGAACATACTTCACCAGAGCATAGCTCAGCCAAGATGCATCCGAGAGACCATATATCAATCTTTTCATCATATTGAAGACCTAACATCACTTCAGGAGCTCTATAGGATCTGGACTGTACATATAGGCACAGATTGTCTGTTTGGAAGCAACTACTTCCAAGATCAATAACCTTTATCTCACATCTTTTGTAACTTTTGATTAGAATGTTTTCTGGCTTCAGGTCACAGTGAACAATTCCCAAGCTATGCAAGTATTGCAATGCTTCCAAACACTGACGAGTAATGATCTGCAAAGAAGGATAACAACAACCCTAATCATTTAGACAACTTCTCTATTTCTGTCAAGAAGCAATTCTATTCAAATAGCTGAATTAACTATCCAACAGTGGATAGGCATGTATTAATAGGAGACAGATATTGGTGATCATCAAAATTGTGAAGGATCACAGTGCTTAAGACAACTATCTCTAGGAATATAACAACTGAATAAGTAATCATGTGAAAGAGGCACACGAATTTTTCTTCTATCTGAACAAACCTGCAATCTCTTTAATGTAAAATATGCTTCCCCTCCAGATTCTTGGTTGAATTTCTGAAATTCATACAAGTTTGCTCGCAGAAGTTCAGTTACAATGAACAAGTGCTCCTGTGGAGTTTTAATTCAACATTAACAACTTAAGACTTAATAGAATGAGAGAAAATATATAAAGAAATGTTAATGATAAATTTCCATTAGATCATTCTAAAAGCTATACGAAAAGGATTTATTTGTGCCCTCTAGCTCTATAGTCCAGAGTTTCCCTGTTAAGCAAGTATAATTTTACATATAGTTTGAATTGAACTAAACATTTGTATACCTTATACGAAATCAATTCAGATGTATAAGACATACCTGATGGTAGAAATAGTCATAAAGGCGCAAAATGTGATGTTCATCTGCCGGATCACCCTTATTGACAAGTTTCAGAAGCTTGATTTCATCTAAGCTTTGATCAAAGAAGTCTTTGTCGTTTTTAATAATCTTCAAACAAACATCTATTCCTGTCTGAAGATCATGTGCCTGAACAACCCTACTGAAGGCAGCTGAACCAAGATACTCTGTTACATAATACCTTCCAGCCAAGACTGTATTTAGCACAATCGGAAGTTCCTTGTTTTCTTCAAATCCAGTCCTGTTGATGCAATAATAGACAATAGCAAATTAGACTCAGATACACCATTAGTTTATTTAAATACATAAGGAACAAAAGTGCAAAGCCACCAAGTTATCATCATGAAGAAAAGTTGAAGGCTCAAAATTAAGAAAAGTAAAAAGGAACAAAGTGGAATTTAATTTTAAATTCTACTAATTCCTAAACTTCTACACATTCAGAATCAACTTATTCACAAGCTTTAGCAGGTATATTTGGTAGAAATGAAAGTTTAAGATACAATATCATCTTTCAAAACCTGTTCTTTCTATGTATAATTCTCAGATCAAACACTTCGTATTCTTCCTCTTGAGTATACTTTAAGAGCTCATCATCAGTGGTATCCTCTCCATCCGCAGCAAGCTCTGGATCTTGGCAGTCTTCAGCTAATTCTCCACCAACTTGTGCTTCAGAGGTGTCAAGTCCATTTGGTAGACTTTTATCAGTAACTTCAATAGTTAAGTCGTAAGGACCCTCGTACTTCTTACTGCTGTCCTTTTTAGTGTAGTGGTCAAAACTTTGATTCAGAGTTAGCTCTGAAGTAGAATCAAGAGAGTTAATGTCCCCAACAACCTTCAAATGAAAATTGTTCAGATGGATTTCCTTCAAGTTAGGGTAGCCGAAGTTTGTAGGATCCAGACTGCAAGAACCTCCAGAACCAGGACTGCTTTTGCAAAATGGAACTTCACAACTGCAGGAGACACTGGGTTTCTCAGCCTTACCCTCTAATTCCTCTTCAAACTGGTCCTTGTTATCAACATGACAATACCCTTTTGAACAAGTCACAGTTCCATCCCCTACAGAGGAATGATTATCGAGGCATGCCTTGTCCATGTAACCACCATTACTCTTCCCCTTTAGTTGAAATCCTTCAAAGTTGTAACCAAGATGCAGAGAATTGTCACGTTGGTTTTCCGTTTCTGCAGTCATGACAAACTTATCCTCACTCTGACACGCAAAATAATCTGGCCCTTCAAAACTAGGAGTCATGAAATAGTCATCATCTTTTTCATTATACCAATACGGTTCATTTTGCATATCAAAATCGTGATAATCACGTGCTGTGCCAAACTGAGATAATCTTTCAGAAGAAGACTCGGAATCATTCTGAGTCTGAGACGAGGAACGGATTCCATACGGATTTACGAATTCTGCAAAAACAACTAGGTTTTAGGATGCTCCATTCTCGAACATTCGTGAATGGCACCACTCAACTAAATTGATGTTTTCACGAATTACTAAATCAATCTTTCTAACAAAATTTAAATACTAGCATTTTTTTTGCAGTACGAAACCACTGCTACTCTGCAGCCCCTAAAACGAATTTCTTTTATATTTTTTTTGCAGATCATTATCACTAGGACTCCTGAATGCTGAATTAATATAGCATGCAATTGAGCTGTGTGATCCCGAAACACACGAAATCAAATTTGGACGATTAATTACGCGATCCTACTTTACAAATTGAAAACACATAAGTGTAAACAACTAAAGAAAAAGCATTCAATTCAATAGTAGAAGTAGAAAACATCAAACAGTAACTGCTTAGGTCTCCGTTACTTCGAACAGAGGGTGATCAATCACTGATCACTCATCAACAATCACTTATCAACACATCTAATTGAGCATAAGCACTAAACATGATTTGAATTTGAATTTGAATTTGAATTTGGATTACCTAAAGAAGAGACGCGAGAAGTGGAAGACCCGATGGTGATGAACTCGTCGGAGCTGGATTTGGAGCAGTCGCCGTCCGCGGCGGCGAGCTCGGACGGTCGGGAGAAGGATCGGACTTTGACCGGCGGCGGCGGCGGGACCATGGGGAAGAAGAACTTCTCGTAGTCGAAGTTTCCGAGGTCGGTGTTCTCGATGATGTCTTCTCGGAGCGCGGACTCCGCTTCCGACAAGCCATTCTTCCGCAGAAACTCTAACACTGCTTCGACGCCGTTGGACACAGCCATGTACACGACACGACCAACTCAGAAACCTTACTGCTGTTGTTGTTGATGATGATAATGTCTGAGGAGGGCAGTGACATGTGAATTAAGAAACAGGGAAGGGACAAAAGCGTAATAAAACGCATGGTTTATGATGTGCATGCTCTGGTAATGGTTGCAAGAAGAGAGAGAAGAATGCGTTAGAAACATGGTAGATTCTTTCCGCGTCTCTCTATATGTTTTCAGTGTAAAACATAAGCCAAACCGTGGGTGCCTATGTCTTACCAACTTTTGAAAAGATGAAGAGAGAGAAAAGGTTGTTGTTTAGTGGGCCCACAAATGTTACGCATCCATTTGACACGTGTAATCATCATGCACTACCCACGTCATGTGACTGTTTTTTTTATTTATTTTTCTCTCTTTCTTTTATGGTGAGAAGTCAACATGGCATGGGACCGTTGGTTTTTGCCTTTTCTCTTTCTTCTTCTTCTTTTTTTCCTCTTAGCCATTTTTGTTACTTTTCATTCCCAGAACGTGTTTTTTTCGCTACCTTCCTAACTTTTTTTTTCTTTTTTCGTTGTTTTTCATGAAAAAACTAAATGAATCCACCAATATCATGGAAAATAAAATCATTATTATTATTATTATTATAAAGTTTTTTTCACTGTAAAAAGCTAAAAGTCAATAACTATTTTTTTGTGATTTTTAATGTATCTATTGTAGAAGTTGATAATGTTTGATGTTACAGTATTAGTGGATATATTAATATTTGTTTGGTTAGACGAAATGAAAAAAAATTGACAGTTGATGACCGGATCAATTTTGAGCCGCCTTAATAATCTTGGAATGTTCTTCTTCTTTGAAATTTGATTGTAAACTTGAGAAAGAAGCAACATTCAAAATAACTGCACCATTAAAAAGGTCTAATCTAATGAACTAATATAAGGACAAAATGGTTTCATAACATATATGGCGTTGAAGAAGTTGTGATATCATATAAATGGATAACTCAGAAGCCGATTATAGAATGGGTATGTTTTGGAGAATACGTTAGAATTTTGACAATAAAGAAAAGTGAGAGAGAAGCAAAGATTAATGATAAAACGAGTAGGACCACATGCACATGTTGAATCTTAAGAGTAAATTGAAGTTTTTTACTTGTGTAACCTACTTTTGATTAGAGGGTGATGAAATCAATAGCTGAGTGAGAGAGAGAGAGAGACCCACCATTGATCATAATGTTGTTTCTCAATTCTATGAAACTGAGTCTCCACCCACTCCTTTCTTTTCCAGGTTATCACTCACCACACTCACCACTCACCATGCCATGTAGAATCAATCATTACCCTCTTTTCCCTCTTTCCTTTCTTCCTTTTTAATTATTCATGTCCTCACCTTCCTTTTTCTTTTCTTTTTAACCTTTTTTTTCTCTCTCTGTCACTCTTCACCATTTGAATTTCAAACCAGTTTTTCCCGTTGGTGAGGCCACACGAAACATGCCAAGTTCTTTAAAACTACGTTGTCACTTTATAACAATGGATAAGTGACAGCTTGTACACACATTCATTGCATTGCATGGTTGAACCTCAAAGCATATAGCGTAGCGTAACTTTCGAATTAATGTAACAGGTGAAAAATTTAGTGTTTATAATTTTCGAAAAACAGGGTATAGTTTATAACATCATCAATCTTTGGATTTCCTCCATAAATTGCACAAAACCTAGACTGAATCTAGGCACTAATCCATAAATGGGGTGCTTTTTTTAGCATGTAGAGTGTTGAATCGTGATTTAAAAGGCCATGGAGTTAAAAAAAATATAAACAAATAGGGCCAATAGATGCAAATTTTGCTGTGTTACTTGTAATGTTGGAAAAGGTTTTTTTTATTTATTTTCAACTTTGATTGCGTCTTTGTGTGGACAAACCCGACCTAAATGGTGACATAATCCCTAACAAATTCTCTCTTTAAACGAAGAACATATCAATTGGGGGCCATGGGAATATAGTATATAATGTAACCACTGACCAACGTAGGCATAGGAAACAAAGAAAAAGAAACAATTGTTTGAAACTGAATATTTTAAAGGGTGTGGAAACATTATTTGTGATCATAATTTATTTTATTTTATTTTGGTCTTGTTTTACCATGTATTAATTTAATATATGTTGCTGAAAATGGGGTTCTCTTTTTGTTAATAGCTATCCATAATAATGATTTTGGGACGGACACGTTGTATAGCACCTTGCGGAGATTGAGGAGTGGAACAAAATAGAGAAAAATTGATAGATTCCTAATCCCATTCAAAATGAAAGTGACTCAAGGAATAGTAAAACATAAAAGAAAATTAGAAAATAATATTGAATAATCATTGCTAATTCATGTCTAATCAGAGATACAATTTTAGGGCATAATTGCCATCATGAACACCCCCAACCCCTCGAGAGAGATGAGATCTGAGAAAGGATCGTTTCTGATTGAATATTGTGTAAATTAGAAGAATGATTTAGTTGCGTTTTTCCTAAGGAAAAATATTTAAAATGTTTAAAGTTATTTTAATATAATCTTATTTACTTTTTAAACTACAACATAATGAAAATAATAAATAGGAATATTTTTATTATTTTTTGTACAAATACTTAAGAACAATAAAATAAATACGAGATAATATTTTCCGTAACAAATAATATTTTTGTTTAAATCAAATCAACGGCAAGGTGATGATTGAGAAACTGAAACCTTCCTTCTGAATGCCCAAGGAAGAAAATAAAGACAAGGACCATTAGGAAGAAAATAAATTACTTCCTCCACCTAATCAAATTTGAACATAAACTCCAAATTATATAAAACAACAAAAATATTATTAAATAAAATATATTCTAAAATACTTTTCTGAATTTAATTTTTCAGAACACTTTTCTGAATTTCAAAATCTTTTTTCCAAAATAAGTTTTTAATTATTTTTTCAAAATGTATTTTTTGAATTTTCGATTTTTTTTTTATAAAATGAGATTTTGATTTTTGAATTCTGTTCTATAATTTTATTTTCAGAACATAATAATTTATTTTAGATTTATTATTTCGAAATGTATTTTTTTTAATTCTAGATTTTTATTTATGGAATGAATGACATTTTTGAAAATTTAAGTGTATAGGATTCAGGTTCAAACAAGTTGGGCGTAGGAAGAATTTGCCTAGTTTAGTTTACATTATTTCTAGCCCAGGCCCATAAGGCCCAAGTGAATTTCAAGTTCCAATTTTTTGTCCAGCATATTCAATTCTAAAATTTGGAAAGGAAATGATATGATTTTTCTAAAATAAAATTAAAAAAATCAATTAATGTTATTATCTATACCTATATATAAAGGATTCTCCTCTTAACGGTTCTTAATTTTTTTTCCTATTTTATCTTTATATTAATATTTAATTTTATTATTGTATTATGGTCATTGTGTCATTTCTTATCTCTTCTTAACTGCTCTTAATTTTTTTTTCCATTTTATCCTTACTTAATAATTTATTGTATTAATTTATTTTGGTTATTTGAACATTTTATAATTTCAAAAATTAATAAAATAATTTTTTAATTTTAAAATTTATTTTATTTG
>Ga0123342_1000831_pt1 | contig 50606 bp, 19 predicted proteins | sample Turbeawhitnodule_FD_89960 | JGI IMG/M metagenome (GOLD analysis project Ga0123342, IMG submission 89960) | Root nodule microbial communities of legume samples collected from Mexico - Turtle bean Mexico white nodule | ecosystem: Host-associated > Plants > Roots > Nodule | place: Mexico: Nepantla...
TTAATATTAGAATTGATGGAAGGGTAGCAACGTAAATGTCTATTTGTGTCTCTACAATCAGCGCAAATCTTCTCAATTTTGCGAGAAGTGAAAAAGCTACTGAACCCGCTCGCTCATCCGCACTTACACCCTCACATACCCTGATCCAAACAAAAGTTCTTCCCGCTCACCCCTTCCTCCTTCGTTGTCACACCTAGAAGCAAACAGAATGTCAGTCTCATTCGGTTGCCGGTTGCAGGTTTAAATCCACGGGGAAGCTTGGTGGCGGATGCATTGTATTTGACTGTTATCTTGTATATTATGGTGTGAGTGAAGTTCCCAAGCGCTGTTACATTGAACCTTCTTCTCTAACATGTTAACCATAATCACTAAACTTAACACCCTCCTCTAACAAACTTTTCTTTCTTTCTTTTTGTCCAAATCAAACAGTCCCACGTAAAGTATTTGACAAAAGAGGAGGTTTCGTAATGATTTTCAAGGACACAAGAATCTATAAAAGATAATTGTACCCTTTCAACAACCTTATTATTACCACATCATCGTTTTCAACAATCATTTATGCATAAAAAAAACCTCTGTCTCATCTGCTGTTAATAATTTTACTTCAACTCTCACTCCCTGTGTTCTTGGACTATTTTTGTAACAGATATCCCCTGCAGTTACGAAATAACTTTAGGATCAGCACTTCAATCTCTCACCATCCATTTTTTAATTCTTTTTTCTATTAGCGGTATCCAAGGAGGCGCACATATATAGGGGAGGTAGTTGAAGAGGATCTGATTCCCAGCACGTGGACTCAAAAGGAGGGCTAACAGTAGTAAAATTAGTTAATTAACCCTTCAAACCTAACTCTAACCCTAAATTGACTACGTGCGCAGACACACACCACCCATTTCCAATTTACACATCCTACCAAAAAAACTACCCAAAAGTTAAAATAAACAGAAAACGAAGGACCAAATTGCAAAGGTAGGGGAAATAAAAGAAGCAATAGTCCTTCAGATCCTTCTTCATCCTCACATACTTGTGTGTTCTCTTCTTCTTCTCTGCCACTGAGAACATTCTAGTCCAAGCCAAGAACATGGCCTCACAGGTTTGCAAATCCGCTTCCAGAGCCGCGAGGTCCCTTCTCTCTGCTTCCAAAGCCTCTCGTTTCCACTCTCGTAACTACCTTCTATCCCTTTTTCTCATTATCACCATTTTTTTTCTTGTTTTTTTTTTTTTTAAACCTTTCGTATCCCCTAACAACCATATCATGCCGCTAAAATTAAAACTCCATGATTCCGAGCTTTCTTTTTATTTTTTTGCACCGACATCTGTTTTTTATTTTTTGTGGCCTTTGGATTGGAAATGTGAACGAGTCGAATTTAGATTTTTGTGTTTCGCTGAGATGAAAATGAATATTCGCTTTTACAGAAGGACGTGCGGTTGGGGCTGCGGCGGCGGTTTCTTTGAGCGCCAAAGGGCCTCTTTTGTTCTCGGGGAGGGGCGGGTCTGGAAGTGGATCCACATCATCGTCATGGATTTCGGGAGCCCTCGCTCTTCCTGCTGCAGGTTTGGTCTCCAATAACTGTTGAAACAATGCATTCACTTTTTGACTACTGTGTGGGTTTGTCATCACAAAGTGACAAACCGATTCATATTATAATTGCTACGAATGGCCATTTATATCATATATATTTGTCTACAGTGAGTAGATCTACTCTATACCATTAATATAGATGGTTAAGACCTAAGATGTACAGATACAAAATGTGAATCTGATACAACAGAAAATGCAATTATTCTAAAATTATATATAATACAATTGTGTGAGTGAGATACATCATACATATCTAGTCATGTAATAGAATTTCATAAAATTAAGATTGGATTTAACTAAAAAAGATAATCATCTTCTTCCTCGATATTCCCCTATTTCTTATATGTAAAAGAAGAGGCCAATTGGGTGTCAAGATAATAAAAAATAGATAATGCAAAGGAGGAGGAGCCTCTTCTACATCAATACCACTAGTTGGGGATCAAGTTAAGTTTTTGGATTTGATATAGACTTGATTAATTTCCTTAGCATCCCCTACATTGGAAAATGATTTTAATCAAGTCTTTAAAGTTATAAATCCATGCTATTCCTTTCAGTTTTAATCAACTCCGGCTAGTTCTTGACGCATTACTCGATCTCCACCATGATCTGTAACTTAACATTGTGACAGATCAATCAATTGGAAAAACTATGAATGAACATTTGCCATTTTTTATTCCGTTTGGCATGTGTATCAATTCTCCTAAAAAATTCTTTGATTACACAGACTCTACATTATTTTAATATCCTAGTTTTTTTTATGACCTGGTTGCAACTTTAAAGTTTGAACAAACAAAGTCTTAACGATTTGCTTCTGTGCTTTGAATTAGTCGGTGGGATCTTAAAGTGGCGCAATATTAGTGCGGGCTTCCTTTAACTTGTTCTGCTACTAATTTATTTTATTTGTTTTGTCTTCTGTTGTGTCTTGAAGCTTACATGTTCCAAGATCAGGAGGTGCACGCAGCTGAGGTACGCCTGATATTTCTTTAACTAATTCTCGTTGTCTTTTTCACTCATATTGTTGGTTGCGTGCTGTTTTCCCTGACACGTTTATAACGTGTCTACTTTTTCTTACACAGCTGGAGCGCACTTTCATTGCCATCAAACCTGATGGAGTGCAGAGAGGGCTGGTAAAGTAAAATTTCATTTCTTGCACTTCTTTATGATCTGTTTGTGAAACAAAGTGAACAAGTAAGTGCAACTTTGTCCGCACGTGTCGCAATATGGTCCCACTTTGAGAAATTATTACGAATCTCGAAATACAGTCTCAACTAATCTTTACTTAATTAATATATATTAAAGTGTTATTAATTCTTTTTTCTATATTCGTTAATTGAACTGTGCACATATATTTGTTGAAACATGAACTCGTGATAATTTGGAACTACCTAACAATCTCTTGCACATTATCCTCATCCTCTCTGAGCTTTGTTCAGGTTTTCCTCACCATTTTTTGTTTTTCTCCTTTTCAGATTTCTGAGATTATATCTCGTTTTGAGCGAAAGGGGTACAAGCTTGTGGGAATTAAAGTAGTGATCCCTTCAAAGGATTTCGCCAAACAGCACTATCACGACCTGAAAGAAAGACCCTTCTTCGATGGGCTGTGTGATTTCCTAAGCTCTGGCCCTGTTATTGCAATGGTTAGAAAATAGAAATGACTCAATCTCTGATAGCAGTAATCAAACAAGCCAGTGCCCTTAATTTTATTTTTTATTCCCAAAAATTCATGTCACAGGTGTGGGAAGGACAGGGAGTTATTACATATGGCAGAAAGCTAATTGGAGCCACAGATCCTCAGAAATCAGAACCTGGAACAATTAGGGGTGATCTGGCTGTTGTTGTTGGGAGGTAACTAATTGTTCTGCAAATAAATGTGCTACTTTTGTTTCTCTTCACATAATGCTTTCTACATTATTTGGTGATGTCAAATTTGATTATAATTGTGCTGTGCTTACAGAAATATAATCCATGGGAGTGATGGTCCCGAGACTGCGAAGGATGAGATTAAGTTGTGGTTTAAGCCAGAGGAGTTGGTTCGTTTCAGTAGCACTGCAGAGAAGTGGATTTATGGTAGCAATTGATTCTTTCCCTCATGCCTTGGGTTTTCTACAAGCTCAGTGAGTTTTTTGGAATAAGTCATTTGTCAGCGGCTATACTGAACTCTAGAAGCCACAAATAAGCGCGATTGAGATTCGTAGCGTTAATATATTTTAACAGGAATTGCATTATTTTATCTGTAGTGACTTTAATTATGTCGATGATTCTAAATGGGTCAATTGGCTTTTGAAAACAATGTTCATCTTATAATAGAAAACATGTATGAGACTTTAAATCTTCCAACAGAATTAGGTAATTAATTTATATATAATTTCTTTAAAATCTAGACACCTCCCATTTTCTTAAAAAAATTTTTTTTTATCCCAAAGGTTGCTAAATAATTAGGCCTCTCTCAAGTTTGTAAAAAGGTTCAATTTCTTTCTTTGGATGAAGATAAATTTAGTTTTCACAGACTAATTTATTATTATTAGTTGAGAAATATTTTTTGGTTTATAATTTTTTAATATTGTTTAATTAAAGACTATAAATTCTACCTATTCCTACTGAATATGATTTGACCAAACTTGATTAATATTCAATCTAACACAATGAGATGTATGAGATTCACATATTATTTGTAGATTAATATGTGATCAGGTTTATACAATAACAATAAAATTTCGAGGTAATTTTTCGAATAAAATTTTATATATAAAATATGTTTCAATGTTGTAGTGAGAATATCATGTTATTTATTTCACTATTTCTTAGCTTATTACTAAAGATTGTTAACATCTAATGTTGATTTATATAAAAAAAAAATAGGTAATGAAGAGCAAGTATCTATATTAAAAAAAAACTCATCAACTAGAAATCCTATGTGAATTCAAAGTTCTTTTAAAGTAATTCCTCAAAATATAAAAAATAATTAAACCATCTCAAATACTATAGTCAATGTGTTAAATGACACAATAGTAAAGAGAGAACTTCTCATATAAAATATCATTTTTTATTATTAAAACCACAAGTTTTTTCATACACTTTTCTAAATATAAATGAAGGCATATTCATTTCTAAGTTTGAGGTGATATATACTTTTAAGATTTTCCTTAAATAATGCAAAAACATATTATAAATATTATCTTTTTTTCATGTATTTAGTGTTATTTTTTCATTATTATATACGTTAATATGTACTGTGTTCACGTAAAAATTATTTATTTATTTTAAAATAAATAGTTCATCTATGTTATCACTAATAAATCTATTTCTAGAATTACAAGAGTTTTATGTGACAAATGTTTGAAGATAGAAATATTCAGCACTTAAAATTAAGATAGTTCATGGATTATCACTTAATTGATTCTTCTAATTTGGTGAAGTTATTAATTTTGACGAATTAATTTTTTAAATTAGGATTGATATATTTTGAAGATAAATTTAGATTATATTTCACATTATGTTGATAGATGTTTAATAATGTTTGTAGTTTTTTTATGCCGTGGAAAAGATTAAAACAGAAAATAACAATCGTAGTTTTAAAATAGTTAGCGTTTAAATTCTTTTTAATTCCTATGAAATTGTGATTTTTCTGTTATAACCATTCAGAAAGAATTTTATTAATTTTAGTTGTGAAAAAATTTGTGAATAAAAAGAAAAAACTACATTTACCTTTTCATTAGATTTTATTAAATAACACTCATATTTCTTCTAACTTTAGAATAATAAAATGAATTTTACACACTATTTATTTTAAAATAAATATTTATCTTTCCTATATTTGTAATGATTGATACTTACGTTTTTTTTATAATTTTAAAAGAATAATATTCACTTTTTATTTTATTTTAAAACATCATATTTATTAAAAACTTATGAAAATTAAAACTCTAAAATATAACAATTATTTTTTTAAAATAAAAATTCTATATTTTATAAATACAATAAAATAAATAAATACTGAAAAAAATCATTAAATATAAACTAATTTAGGAATAAAAAATAATTAATTATTATATTAACTAAATTATATACTATTTTATAAATTAAAATAATTTTTAATATTTAAAATAGTTTCTATTATTAATAAAAAATTATAAAGTAGTTTTTAGATTGATATCTAATATTAGTTGTATAAGTTTTAACTACTAATTACTTTATATTATTCTAATTGATAGCTAAGATTAAATATCAATCTAAAAAATATTTTATATTATTAATAATAAAAATAACTTTAAGTATCAATAATTTTTTTAATTTAAAAAATAGTATTTAATTTAATTAATATAATAATTGATTATTTTTTTTTCTAAATTAAATGATACTTAATATTTTCTTTTTTTTTGGACGTGACTTTATTAAAATATAAAATAAAACAGTATTTATTAAAAAAATACGCGGAGAATAAACATATATTAAATTTGAAAAAAATGCAAATGTGATTTTGTCTCAACTCAAAGATGAGTTTCATTTAATAGGAAAAATAAGTGCAACTTCTCTTTACATTTGAGAACCTTGGATTGCATAAGAATATTTAATGATAAATAAAAAATAAGTATATTATATAATGGTGGAAGCTGTTTAAATATGTAATAATCCGATACATGTATTGGAGATAAAAGTATTTAAATATTTATAAATGATTATCAAAATAATTTATTTTTCACAGCTAATTAAACAGAACTTTAATGTAAAATAATTTGAAATAAAAAACATTTAAGCAACATAAATATTTACATTTTCCAGAGTAAATCTTTATTTTCTCCCACCTATAGACAAAAGTAGTATTTTGTTTAAATAAACCTTTCTTTACGTTAATGTAATTTTATTTGAAATTACTATTTTTCTTATAAATTTTCTTCATATTTGAAATAAGAAAATTATTGTATTCTTTAACATGATTTTAAATAGTTTCTTACTGTATTTAGTAGGTTTAAAATTTAAATTAAAAACAAAACAATTTTGTATTATACTACGATGATTGAAAAAAATATTTAACCATTTTTCTATCTCTTAAATTAGTAACAAATAATTTATAAAGTTGGTTTTTCTTAATTTAAACTCCTTTCAAAATTAAACAATACATAAGAATATAAAAATGTATTCTTCTTCACTTTGCTTCTGACCCAAGTCATAACAGAAATAATTTTGTATGATTTACCTTTTATTAGTTATCCTAAAAGTCATAACATAAATAATTTTGAATGATGTACAAGGGTAAGAATGAATCTCTTTCTGCAATTTATGTCCGAAAAAATCAAGAGAGAAAAAAAAAACAAAAAAAAAGAGTAGATGTAATTGAGAAATTAAAAAATAGAAAGAAAAGGTTAAGAAGAGAGAATAGATGAAAATGAGTAACTAACTAGCTAGTTAAGCGAGAAAAAAGTGTGTAGTGATCTGAAATGGTTGACCAATCAAAACTGTCTTTGGCATAACAGGTTTTAATTAAGGTTAGAATTCAGAAGGTTGAAGAGAGAAGAGAGAAAAGAGAAGCAACTTGTTCTCTCTTTGTTGATTGAGGGATGGCAGAAAAAAGGTTAATCGTAGAAGTGGAGAAAGCCACTGAGGCCACAGAAGAAAGGCCATCTATGGGTCCTGTCTACCGTAGCGTTTTCTGCAATGATCCAATTCCTCCTTCCGTAGAAGGTCTTGATACATGCTGGGATATTTTTAGGTATACACAACTTTTTTTTCATGCACAATGTCCCCCCAATCATAACTTGTTATTTACCTTAATGATGCATAATGTAACATGCATATACCAGTTCGGATTTGAATATAGTGAACAAGACTAGTATCTTATAAAAAGAGAGGAACAAAAATTCGAATCTCTTGATAAAAAGGTGCCACATTGGTGTTTGAGGGACATTTGGAGGAGGATATTGGTGAAATATAACAGAATAAGTTAACACGACACCAACCATGACAATCAACTCACCATATGTTATATGTTACACGTCCACACAATGTTCCTGTGTTTCAATTGATTTTTTTAAGGTTAAAAGAAGATGGCATGGTAAATTTGTTGGTTTTATAATAATTATAATGTACTGACTGTGTAAAGATCTTTACACTAATATTATATATATTTCTGGAGCAATTGGTGAATGGAGGAGTTTTCTCTAATGTATTCAACTTTAGTTAGATAGAGAGGATGAGACTTAGTAAGAGATTATTATTGTTTCTAACTGTTTGTGTTTGCATAGGATGTCGGTCGAGAAATATCCTACAAACCCAATGCTTGGTGTTCGTGAAATTGTGGATGGGAAAGTAAGCTATGTCTTTCTGTTTCACTTTTGACATTGTTGTTGTTTTTGTCGGTGTGAAAATGTGTTATCACTTTTGTCACACTCTTTTGTAGCCTGGCAATTTCAAGTGGCAAACTTACAAAGAGGTGTACGACATGGTGGTCAAGGTTGGAAATTCCATTCGTGCTTGTGGTTATGGGGAGGTAAAGTCACATATGCTTATTTCCTTTCACCAAAAAATGAAACTCTTTTGCTGCAACTTGTTTTAGCATTTTAATGCTTTAATCTAATATTTTGGATTCTCACCAGTTTTACTAACTTGTTATCTTATTTGCGATCAATATTTATGTGTTTGATTGATGATTCTCTTTGATGTCTTTAATAGCTTGGTCAGGAAGTCTTTCAACATTTCATTGTTTTATGTAATCAATTACCTTCTCACAATGCCTATTTTCAGGGAGTCAAATGTGGTATTTATGGTGCCAATAGCCCAAAATGGATTATGAGCATGGAGGTACAATTATTTTGACAATCTTTACTTCTATGTCGTCTTTTGCTCCACATAAATGTTCTTTCTACAAATATTGTAACGAAGAGATTTCTATTGATTTTATATTTTGATCTTTGTTTTGTTTTCTTCATTGCATACTTTTTATTGCATTGTTGATGTGATAAGTGTTGTTGGTTTATTATGATTTGAATGAAGGAGAACAAGCCAATTTTCTTATTCAAACTTTGTTTCTCGACTTTCATCTATTGAAGAATGGCTTATGTTTATATTATTCAGTGTTCTAAATTACAAGGTGCCATTTATAGTGTTGCTAAAGTAGCTAGCGTATATCTTCGCAATATTTTCTGACACATTGCAACCTAATTGCAGGCCTGCAATGCTCATGGACTTTTCTGTGTTCCCTTATATGATTCCTTAGGTATGTGCAAGGCTTCTTTAACATGTTTCTTCACTATGGTGATGCATTGATTCATTCATCTAAACAATTTAATAATTTGTTGGAGGAAGATGAATGACTGTTTATGTATCCACAACTATTCACACAACTGTCCTTTAGGGGGAGAGTGTTTATATGGAAAACAAATGTCCCATTGACCATTGTACACACATCAATAATCCATATTCATAGATTCTTTAACCATGAACATTTATCATCCTCTAGTATTTTTCAAATGTTAATTATAATGGGTTTTGCCATTTGATTCCCATGTATGACTTATTAGGTGCTGGTGCTGTTGAATTTATTATAAGCCATGCAGAGGTCTCAATTGCGTTTGTTGAAGAAAAGAAGATACCTGAGGTTAATGCGTATTTGAAATTATCTATTATATTATTATTTCAAGGGATTAAGAATTGTGTAATACAAATTTCTATTACTAGCAAGCCTTATTTATATTTGTTGTTGAAACTTTTCAGCTGTTGAAGGCATTTCCAAATGCAGCAAACTATGTCAAGAGTGTGTTTTATTGATTCTCTACTTTCCTTCTTAAAATATCCACATGTTTGAAAGAAGTGATTACCTTTACTTATTAATTTTGCAGCCATTGTGAGCTTTGGAGATGTTACCCCTGAACAAAAGCAAGAAGTTGAAAAGTTTGGGTTGACCATGTATTCATGGGATGACTTTTTGAAAGTGGTGCGTTATTCATTTGACGCATTATTAATCTTTCTCTTACTATTTAGCAGTAAAATTTCATTGAAATGTGCAAGAGTAATTGCAGATATTGCCAAGTAATTATAGAAGGAGTATCTAGTATTACCCTTAAAACACAGTAAAAGATATTATATTCCTATGTCTGTCATTATTTTGCATTTCCAGTTCAAAAAGTGTAGGTGTATTTGCATAGGTCAAGGAAAGCAATGTTTTTGTAGGTTCTATGATATTTACCGGTTGTATTTCTCAATCCTCATGCAAATTTTTGATGTCTAGAACAGGGTCATGATCAGACTTTTGAGCTTCCTGTGAAAAAGAAAAGTGATGTATGTACAATAATGTACACCAGCGGAACTACTGGTGACCCTAAGGGAGTATTGATATCCAATGAAAGCATTATCACACTTTTAGCTGGGATCCATAAAGTTCTGAAGAGTTGCAATGAGAAAGTAAGCTAGTGTTGGCCTTTTAATTTGAGTTCTCTTAAAATGTTTTCCTTTAAAAGGATAATGAATATTTTCATGCTTGCAGTTGAATGACAAAGATGTATACCTATCGTACCTTCCTCTTGCACATATCTTTGACAGGGTCATTGAGGAGGCAATGATAATGCACGGTGCCTCAATAGGTTTCTGGCGTGGAGTGAGTATATGTCAAATATTTCATCACTGAATGAAGGCTTGATATGATTGTTAAGCTTTAGATTTAACTTTATGCTGAGAAAAGTCAAACTTTGCCTTTGATAATATGTAAACACAATTTGTGCAATGGTTCCAGGATGTCAAATTATTACTAGAAGACATTGCAGAGTTAAAGCCAACCATTTTCGTTGCAGTTCCCCGTGTTCTTGATAGAGTATACAATGGTAAGTTTTTCCTGTTTTTGACAATTTAGTGATTCTTCTAAAATCATGTGTTGTTTGATATCAGGAAGGACATACTTTCTAAAATATTTGTTAGTTGTAGGAGTAGTCTTTTTGGTTAATTCCTTTTTCTGTTGTTAGTCTTTTTGAATAGTATTTCCTATCCTCGCAAACAAAGAATAGTGTATTAAAAAAAATTCAATTTGATGTACAGGTTTGACACAGAAGATTTCTACAGGGGGCTTTATAAAGCAGACAGTGTTCAATTTCGCCTACTCATAGTAAGTGCTATCTTTTTGTATGTCACTGCTATCTTGGTCAAAACATGACATGTAAGATTATTATAAATATTTTTTTTTTGCCGTAGTGAGTTGTATTAATCATAATATTATGAGAAATATTCTTTTTTTTTTTTTAGCAAGTTGAGTAACATAAGTAAAGGGAAAAGTCATGAGGATGCATCTCCACTATTTGACAGAATTGTATTTAATAAGGTGTGCAACATTATTAAGTTTAATTCCATACCCTTTTGTTATGAAAAACAAGTGTAAGAAAATTGCTAACTAATATATTCTATTTTGTAACTTGATCAGGTAAAGCAAGCTTTAGGGGGAAGAGTGCGTATTATTTTATCTGGAGCAGCACCTCTATCTAAACATGTGGAAGGTTTTCTGCGGGTGGTCACTTGTGCTCATATCCTACAAGGATATGGTATGCTTTTGTTTGATTTCGACTGATCTTGTTCATGCCATAATATGTTTTTCCGAATGGAGAGGAAAAAACATGCATGGAAATTGAGGAAAAAACATCTTGTGCTATAACTATGTAGGTGAATGTGAGACATGAACTTATTAATGCATTTGTGTTGAAATTAAAATAGGTTTAACTGAAACCTGTGCGGGAACCTTTGTGTCATTACCAAACGAAAAGGACATGCTTGGTACAGTGGGGCCTCCTGTACCATTTGTGGATGTGTGCTTAGAATCTATTCCTGAAATGGGATATGATGCACTTGCAAGCACACCAAGTGGAGAAATATGTGTGAGGGGAAAAACTGTGTTCACAGGGTACCACAAACGTGAAGACCTAACCAAAGAGGTTATGACCAATGGATGGTTCCACACAGGTTCATTTCTCCCTTTTTCAGTCTAAGTTTATCAATATTTGCTACTGCAAGAGTTGCATCACATTTTATTCATGAATGATCTATTTAAACAGGGGATATTGGAGAGTGGCAACCTAATGGAGCCATGAAAATTGTTGATAGGAAAAAAAATATATTCAAGCTTTCACAAGGAGAATATGTTGCTGTTGAACACCTGGAGAATATTTATGTTCAAGCTTCTGTTGTTGAATCTGTATGTTCTCTGAACACTTGTCTTTTTGTTCAATTATTTGCCCTACAAAATGTTGAAAAACTGTTGTAGCAGAAGGATTTGTGAATGATATCAGAAGGTTTGGTTTAGTGCAGATATAGAAATGAAAGTTTTAATGTCAGTTTGTTTTCATTGCATGTATAGAATCATATTGATATTAATTCTTTTGTGCGGTTTTATTTCAGATATGGATTTATGGAAATAGTTTTGAGTCATACCTAGTTGCTATTGTTAACCTTCACAAGCCAACGACTGAACAATGGGCAGAAGAAAATAATATAACTGCAGACTTTGATTCTCTCTGTGGAGATTCTAGAACAAAAACTTACGTAATCGGAGAGCTTGTCAAGATTGCAAAGGATAAGAAGGTTTATTAACATTTCTCTATTCTTTATATTATACCACATATATTTTTAAGTATAAATTTGAAGTACAAATATAATTTTTATTCTTGGTCAACATGCAATATATGTTTTTAAAGCAAAAGATAATATCTACATTTTGATCGATATGTATTTGCTGAATTTTTTAAAAAAAATTAGCATGTTATATTAATGCAAATACTTTTAATTGAATAGTTTGGATGGATCAAAAAATCATTTTTCAGTGTGATATGTGTTTGTTGGTACATACATTTGTTGAAGCTTCATACGATCCTAATTATTTGTTTTTGACAGTTAAAAGGGTTTGAGTTTATTAAGGCTGTTCATCTTGACCCAGTTCCATTTGACATGGAACGTGGCCTTATGACTCCGACATTTAAGAAGAAAAGACCTGAATTGCTTAAATACTATCAGGTACAAATTGTCTATGATTTTATTTAGTATCATAGAACTTGAAATGGAATGCATCATGGTTTTCTTTTCTCCTTACTTTATTATGTTTCTAATTTTTATGGAAAATAAAATTATAAAACTACTTGAGAGAAAAAATAATTAATCATTATATTTATCAATAAAAGAATATTTTAAATATTAATAAATTTTTAATTTATAAAATAGTATCTAATTTAGTTAATACAATGATTAATTATTTTTTATCTCTAGAATTAGTATATATTTAATAAATTTTTTGGTAGTGTATAATACATTTAGGTATTTGCTTAAGTATTGACTATAATTTTTTGTTGACAGAATACCATTGACGAGATGTATAAAACACTGAACACACCCAACAAATCCAATGCCTAAGATATGCTTTGGGAGCCAACGTGAGAAAGACAATTTAGTTTATGCATGTGATTGCACTTGCTTTCCCTTTTCGTGGTTGTGTAGATTATTATTCATATAGATTGCAAATAATATGCATGGATAGTTGCTCAATCATAAGGTGCAAAAATATGTTTACATAGATAAATTTATATTTGAAACTGTTAAATTATTGTCTTCTTAACAATGAATAATAGTTAATGTTTTTTTTCAGTATGAAAAATTTCCATATTGAGCCCTATTATACAATATGGAGCAGATTTTAATGATATATATTAAAAAAAAAAAAAAACAAATCAATGATTTTGATCATCCATTCTGAGCTTATGTTAAGTTGATCCTAGTGTGAACATTATCTAATTTAATAGTATGATCTTTAGCATCGATAATATGAATGAATTTTGTTATGTATTATTATTATTATAGTATATTTAAAATATTCAAGTAACATCTTATATAAATTTAAAATAAGATGTATTCACAAACTTTAAAAAAAATTACATGCAATGAATATGAATAAATCAATATATGATTAATTGAATCTATTATACTCAATAAAAAAATTAAATTTAAGGATTGAATCTTAATTAAAAAATTATATTATTTAATATTTTTTTACTTTAACAATAGAAATAAAATATTTTTATTAAATCTGATTTGATTTTAATACCTAGGCGAGTGGTATGGAAGAAGTATCTTATAATTTGTTTAAATGAATTGTTAAAGTACATATATAGTTGATATTTTAAGAAGGGAAATCTACTTCAGTTGATTGGACATAGTATTTAAATTGTTATAAATTTTCACACATGCGTTATTTCAACTAAATAATTTTTTATTTTTGTTTTATTGAAAAAGTAAAAAATGTATTTAATGTCTTATTAATTCAATCAATAATATATAAGTATACAATTGAGTTAAATTGTGTTCGTAATGTTTTGGTGTCAAGGAACAAACAGACTTTTTGTGTATTATATATATATATATATATATATATATATATATATATAATACTTAGAAAAATAACTTGCGAGGGGGAAGATATTAAAAAAATTTGTCAAATATCAAAAAAGAAATTTTGTATGATTGAGAACAAAGAGGAGATGATACCAATTTCCTTACCATGTTTTTCAATTTTTAGATTTTTTAAAATTACTCAAAATTTTGACTAATCAAAAGAACATTTTATTAAAAAATAATATAATACGATAACCTAATTAATGAAACTTGATTACTTGCCTAATTACATCCCTACATCGATAACCTTTTTTTAATGCATAGAATTGACGTGTGTAAATTATATGTTACTCTTCATATATTAGTAATTTTTCCATTCCAAATGAATGTTAAAAAAAATAAAATAATAAATATATTATCACTGTCTACAGTACAACTATTTTATTATTGCCTGGATGTATAAGTGTTGCACTATTACTAAATTATTATTCTCTAAAGTTTTGATTTATAAGAATAAATAATCATTATGTTTATAATTCACCTCTATAATAAAATTATTATATAAATTTTAAAAACTTTATTTGTTATTATTTTTATTGATTTACTAACGAAAACACATAAGTCCGCAAATATGTATTCACATTTTTATTAGATAAAAAATATGTAATTTTATAATTTAATTATTTTAGTGAATAATTAATTAAAAATAATATAATTATATATAATTTTATAAAGTTAGTATTTATAGTAACTTGGAATTTCTCTTTCAATCTTTAATTTGATTTGAAATTTTTTAGAATGTTTCTCCCTGGACCCCAACAAATGGCTTCCTGCACCCCATTATTTAAAAAAAAACATATTTTCCCTTTAAAAATACTTTTGGATTACGGAATATTTTCAAAGCATACTTATTGAAATACATTTTATGAATTCCGAAAATAAAAAAAATGTGTTCTGAAATGAATATTCTAGAATATTTTTTGCCTTTCGAATTTCCTATTCTCATTTATTTATAAAATTCCTATTCCAGAACAACTTTTTCTTGCAGAATCCCTATTTCGGAATCACCTAAAATTATCAAAGAATAATTCTGATATTTCAAATATGAGTGTAGGAAGAATCACCAAAATTTTACTCTTTGGTTAGAGATTCCTACGCTTATATCAGCCCAGCCAGTTCGCTCAAAATTGCTAACCTTTATGTCGATACTGCTTATAATTTGGGTTTGCTGTTGCTCATTGTGATCAACTGATCGATTCTTCTAAGAATTATGGCTTTCTTCATTTTCCATATCTTCTAATTTCTTGTTGATTTGTACATAAATTTAGGGTTCATCCTGTATGAAAGTTATACATAAAAACATTAGAAGTAGCAATTTAATTATCCATTGAATACAATTAAAAACTATTAAATCTAGCTACAACCAACTGTAATTCTTGAGTTAAAAGTTCATCAAATGTTAAAAATGGTCGAAGTTTCCTCTACTGTACATATAGATGGTTTAGTCGCTTAACCTTGTGTTTCCTATTTTCGTGGAAACCGCAATTCTCCTACTTCATGTCTGTAAATTCTATTGGATTCAATAAAAAAATTTGTTGATGCAATCGATCCACAAAGTGTTGCAGCAAAATAAGTATCAGTAAAAAACTGAAACAAAAAAATAGAACTGTGGACTACCACGACAAGGGTATATACAAATTCTTGAGCTCAGAGTCACAAGCATTCCACTTCATTGCTAAATAATTTGGTTAAATTTAATTTAGAAGGATTGGCAAAAAAAGACTTGTATACAAATGTACTTTGAGAACCTTTCCGTCAATAAATTCTCCTTAAAATCAATTAAATAATAATTTCAAAGTGAAATATTTATTTTAGTAAAAATCAACTGATTTTCCTTATTACATAATATTTAAGTGATTTTAAATTACTTTCAACAAAAATAATAATTTTCGTCATTATATAAATTAGACCAATTACGACACCAGTATATATACGTTAAGTATGTATTCTATTCTTACACTAGATATTCTATTCTTAAAACTCAATTAGATTGTTCCTATCATTTAGACCGTGTTTAAAAAATTATATCAATATAAAATTATTTAAGATACATACACACAAATATTGACTATTTTAATTACACCATGAAAATGTGTAAATGTAGTTCAAAAGTAAAATTATAAAAAATACATTCTATAAAAAAGCGATTGAGTTATTGAAAATTATATGGTTAGTGTAACTTACAATAGTATGGTTTGATCCCTTCCAACCATTCAGCGGCTGTCGTCGATCTGGTTGCTTAATAAAAGCACAGAATTTTACAGATAACGGGTATCATCACTCTTGTCGAAACACGAGATTAAGTCCCAATTTCTCTGTATAGTGTTCCTTCTCATCAAGCTAGCTCCCCATAGTATAGTACTTCTATCCGAGTACCCTGCCTCTAGGAACAGTGGACACTGAGAGAGAACACGTTGCTTCTACATATTTAAATGAGAAACCAAACACAAACACGAGCAAGACACCTTAAAAGTGTCCACCCTTCAGATATATGATAATTAATACAAACCATCACAAAGAGTCATGGAGTGATCTAGTGCTGAAGTGCGTAGTTAATGATCTATCTGAAGCAACATCATCCTGATGACTACACTCTTCTATACTTGGGAACCTGCAAAAACTACTCAGTAGAAGCAATCCTTCACAACATCCTATGTGTCCACTGCTGCACGCCAATAAAAAAGGCACGTGTCAGCCAAAACACACAATAATATCACTAAACCTTTCTTAATCCACATTGCATATCTACATGCAAGCCACGGTAAGTTGGAACCAAGGCTCACCATCACATTCGATTTTTCTATCAGAAACATGATTCGGCTTTGACCATGTGCATTCGAAATGAGAAATGAGAAATGAGAACAATGGAATTACATCGAACTTGGGCTATTAATCCTCTCTGTTCATTTCACATACCCTTTCCTGCAAAGCAACAAAAATGCGCATACCCAGCATGAATAGGAGGATGATATCATAATTTAAAATAAAATCAAAGCAAGTAATATTATAAAATTGGCAATGATTACGAAAAACAAGAAAAATGAACACAGATTACCAATGCCATTAGTGCAAACAATTATATAGAAGGCGAATTATCCATTCAGTCCAATTGTTTCTCAAATATTGAATTGCCACTCTCACTACTAGATGCAAGAGGCAAAGACGCAAACTGCAATATAAGTAACTCATCCCTGCTGTACTTTAATCTTTGGTCTATGTAAAAATAAATCAAGAAAATCAAATTAGATAGTCATATAAAGCTAGAAACTTAAAGATCATAATGTAAATAGCAATTACCTTCAAGATACGGAAATACCGGAACTTGATCTTTCTTCTTAGCCATTTGCACAGTCCTAGAAGTTGATCGAGATGGAGAGGAATGATTAGGACCATTTTGATTAAAAGGATATACAGTACCCAGTTCATGTCTGACTTCAACTTGTGGATGATGTCTACAGAATGACAAGATAGTGTCTTCAGTTAAGAGCCAACAACCTCGGAGGTCCAGCACTTTCAGAGTTTCAGGAGCCTTAAATATATCAATCCCATAATTTGTCAATACCGCATCACAAACACTAAGATTTGTCAATTTACGAATTGACGATAAATAGTAAAGTGAGACGTCTGCAAGTGAAGCACTTCTAAGTGATAAATATCTTAGTTCTAGGAAGCTTGACAAGGGGTATAAAGCTTCATCCCTAACTTGCGTATGCTCCAAATTCAACCTTTCTAATTTAAGATTTTGCAAAGCCATCAGGGAGAGTGGGGAGTCCACATCAATCCTTCCTTGTTGTAGAAAACCTAAGTCGTAAATACAAGTAGTAAGCTGAATGAAACACAAAATTTTAAAACTAGAAGCAGAAAATGGAGATATAAACAAAATGAGAGAGATACAATAATACAAACAAAATGTAGACATTTCGAACAGTAAAATGGACAAGAAGATCACAATTTGCTAAATCGAAATGATCCACTCTAGCATTTCATTAAATGCTTAATCAGTAAAAATGAAGTCTTGGAAACAAATTGAACAATTATTTAAGCCATTGGCAAAGATAGGAAATTAAGGACATTTTCTATTTGAGAAATTAAGGGCAATGTAAGATTAAGAAAAAAAATCGCTTTCAGTTCTACTTCGCACAAATAATTACAAAAGTGTCAAATCACATTCATTCTATTTCCTGTTTTTTTTTAAATATTTGTTTACGAAATTATGAAGACAAAAATTGTTTATTTTCACTGTTTATTTAAAAATCTCCAAAAACAAAAAATATAGTGAAAATAAAGTCACATTTTGGTAGCTATATGTGAAAATAGAAAAGGTTTCCTCGAACCAAATAGGCCTTAAATACCGTTTAGGTTCAATAACTATAATAGAACAGAGGGATTTTTAATATTGAAATTATATGCAAGTAACAAAACTGGTTTAAAACGATAATGGAGTGGTGCTCCTCTTCCTGGAAGATACACCTTCTCAGTCCTAAGTAAAGGCCAAATTCGCAAGCGAGTCTCACCCCCATCACATGCTGCCACCCCTTGCAATCACAAATTCTCTGTGTAACAAATAACCATACATCTCCCCACATTTTCCCTCCACAACTAAAAACCTAGGAAATAGCTATTCCAATTGCCCCATTGACTTGCCTTATGGAATAGGTGAATGGTTTAGGGTTTAGGGTTTTTTGTGATTAAAATTGAAAACAAAACATTTTCTCAAACAAATGGCTCCTTAATAATATCAACCCTTGATTTCTAGGACAGAAAATAGCTATTTAAATCTAGTGTGCACAGACAAAAGACACATGATTCTACAAGGTAACTTGATTAAAAGACAAAACATTTGAAATTAACCAGTCGTCCCACACATGTTGACAAAGACCAAACAGGACATGTTGAATATCTGGCATAATTAAAGATAAGATTTACTCTTATTAGGGTTTCAAATCAACTTCAAGATCAGCAAATAAATAAATGTTAATTCAAAACATACTAAAGCAGAAGAAAGAATATTCAGCCTCATGTGCGAATAGCTACATACTGCAAGCACACATCCTTTTGTTCTTCCCCAAAAATGCAGTAAAGGAAACGAATGATGAATACATTAACAAAGACAGGTTATTCTTGCAAAGAAGTTTCATGGTAAGGAGCAGCCCAATGGTAAAAGGGATCAACCAATAAGCTGAAGAAATGGTAGGATTTAACCAGAGTAGAGCCTATAGCTGCCACCACAGGTAATGCACACAAATTTATAAATCATAATAACAACAACTATGTCAACAAATCAAATACCTCTAATGTTTGTATTGCTCAGGTCAACATCCTTTAATGAAGGCATCATACTGATAAATGAGATGGCAGTGTCATCCACTGGTGTCTGAGATAATGATAGAGTTTCAAGATTCGGAACATGTCCAGCTAAAATCCCTAATCCAGCAGAAGTAACCCTGGTACCACTAAGATTCAGACTTTTCAAGTTACCACCAACACATGCGACCATCTCAACTGAATCGTCCCCCATCATGCATGAGCTGAGATTGAGATGTTCTATTACTTTCATTTTACTTAAGAAGAAGAATTTATTCAGGCTGGTATGGGCTACATCCAAAAAGGATAGGAGATTTGTATTTGCATACAAGAAGGCTTCAGCTTCATTCAGGAATGTAGCCCCAGAAAAAATAAGCTTTGCCAAAGGAGATTTATCATCTTCAAGTATAGAATCAATAGTACAGTTACTCATGTCCAAGCATTCAAGAGATGATAATGTAGGCAATTTTGTGACACTGGTCCAGCCAAGATTGAGATAAGTCAACTTTGGGAACATATTGAGAACAGCAGCACCTTTATTTGATATTTTACTACCCCATAGATCAATATATTGTAGCCTTTTCAGTACCTAGGAGGAGGGTGAAGTGAAACAACAGTAAAGGTTATAAAAATATATATATATATACACACATATATAAGAACATTTTTACAACTTGAGAACAGAACACAAACTCAAACAAACACACACAAGTGTGTACACACATAAAAACATGAACACTCCAAAAACGCAATACATTGGGCCCCCGACTGAAACAAACAATAATGTCTAATAGGGAATTCAAGCAAGTCATTCGGAAAAAAGCGTGTTCCAAGCATCTGACATCAAACAAAATGCTGCATACAGCAATCCATTATAGCCCAAAGCCAGATCATGGAAAAACAGTGCTAAACTGAACCCCAATTAAATACAAAACCATAACTAATCAGCATAGAAAGCAATAAATAACGATTTTGGCAAGATGTTATTACTGATTTAGAAGCAGAAGAAGACCAACGGTATAAACAAATAATCTTAGAAATAAGAATCAATGATGAAGCAAACAATGTCTCTCTGTATGTATAAACCCAACAAAAAAAAAGGTTTGGATCCATTAATAGTAGCGTCAGAATTGACACAATTACAGCGTCCAACAAAATCCAACTCTTGAAGTGTGCCTAATTATAATGTTCATCTAGCGGCACAACACACAACAAATTTTATATACAATTACAAGGGAAAAAAACTACAATTTCAACATACATTGGTGTAGTATAATCACTGACTGGTATAGCACTAATTATCGAATACACTAGTATCAAAGGAGAACTACAATACCTGTAACGAAGTTAACGACACATCATCTACGGGCAAGCCACCTAAGTCAAGAAGAGACAAGTTTTCAAGAGAGGCAAGAAGCTTGACTCCTTTGGCAGTGACGCCAGTTTCTGAAATGCGCAACTTCTCCAGATTAGGAACGGAGAGAAGATGGGCAATTCCGGCATCATTGACCTTGAAGCATCTAGACAGATCCAACTCCTGAAGACTAGTCATTCCTAAAACCAATTAAGCATCATGCTCAGAGCCAGCTCGTAAACAGTGACAGTAAGAGTAAGGGTGAAGAATGAAGATAGATACGACACCTGCAATTGGCCAAAGAGCTGAAGTGGTGATTCGATGACAATCCGCGAGGTTCAAGTAGCGCAAGTTACGAAAGGCTCCCAAATACGCCATCCACTCCGCGTCCACGGTGCCGTTGTCCCTCACGTCAACCTCTTCGGCGCTGTGTTTGAAAACCCTAACATGGATGAAAATAATTAGAAACGTGAATGGAACATGATCGAGTTGAAAATGAGGGATAGAGAGAGTAAGAGTACTCGAGGAGGGAAGGGTAGAGGAGACCACTGGAGATGAGGCGGCGGAGGAGAGCGTCGGCGACAGGAGAAGGTAAGCGGTCGAGACTGCGCCTCTGCATCCGCCATTTTTCGACGCTTTCTCTGCTCTCACATGCTGCCTCTATGCAGAGTCCAACCAATTCACTTTCGCTCTTCATCTTCCGTTCGCTCTCTTTCTCTGGTTTCTGAAATTGGAGGCAGTTATAATAAAACTATTGAAATGAAACCAACTGAAACTACGCCAGTCTCACTTTGATGTCGATTTGACCAGAACTGGAACGAGATCAGGATGGTGAAGATGAAGCTTCATTCTTCTTCTTCTCTTCCCAGAAGAACAAAAAAAAAAAAACTCTGTCGGGCCTCGTCGTGCATTTTGGGCTGAAGCAGTGTCACTTTATTCCTGCACCTCCGTACCTTCTTCTTGCACCTCCTTATTTTTTATGAAAAGTATAATTTACTTTTTCTGAATTGTAGAGCTTGAAATATATTTTCTAGATTCGAAAATACTTTCTGAACTCTAGAGTTCCTAATACAATTTTCTATTCCGAACATTCAAATGACATTAGACACTTATACTTAAAATATTAAAACAAATAATCATGTTGAAATAATAATAAATATAACACGAGAAATTATTCATAAGACAAGCATGTTGTGAGATTAGGATCGTATCTTGTCATCATCCGAACTATGTGAACAATGACGTGACAATGTAGAAGGTCATTCTTCATCCATCCCAATAAGTATGTATGGGTGTGACACTGATCTCAACCAACGCATGTATCTAATTGCATAGGTTGATGGATGTGAAGTCATTGTCACACTCATGATTCATCTCAACCACTAAGAAATGAATAGTGTTGGTGTTGTGGTGTCACATTTTCTCAAAGTTTAAATGAGACTCTTATCAACGATCTCATAACTAATGTTATACAATGACAATAGCCTGATGTTATAAAACGCGAACTCAATTTGAGAATGAGAGATCCCAAACTTACCTAAGTTACATCTGTGCAATACCAATTTCAATTTGTCTTAATCCTCATCCCCCAGAGTTGTAAGACAATGTGGTCAGCATAACTAAATTGCAAGGACATATTAGAAAGGACGCTAACAAATTATTACTATACTACAGATAACATATTTGCATCAACATGGGTAACTTATTCCCTATTTTTTTTTGTATGGATTGACATCATTTGTCTCTATTTAACTAGAATCTGAGATGAACTACATATGGTCTAGTCTTGTCTCTTCCAAATGTCAAATAATTTTATTAGTATTAATTTAAAAAAAACAATTTTTTTTATATATTTCGAAGTGTGAAATCCATAAAGTAAAAAAAAAAATATAAAGAGTTTAAGATTGTGCAATCTAATAAAGTTATAGATCAATTATTCCGAAATTATATAACACCAAATCACGTTCTAGATCAATTATTCTGAAATCATACATCAGCGACAAGAAAAAAGAAAACACAAAAACAAACATATTCTATATTGGCACAGTGCGATGCGGTGATTCTTAGGAGAACAATGCCACTGTCAGATGAACTCTCAGACGCAAACACAACAAATGAAGAAGAGGAAAAGTGAAAAAAAATTAAAGTAGGATTGCATATCAATTGACCTTCGAGTATTTTGGCCATTTCACAACCCCAAAGGATTGCACATTCAAATCATCAGGGTTAAAATCCAGTGTTTTTTGTTGTCTATAAACAAATAAAATGCAAAACAGAATTCTTAATTTTCTGCTAAACATTAATTGAAATTTCCACGCTCCATTGATTTGACTATTTTTTGTACCCATTTGTTCTTGATAAAAAAAACTTATTTTCAAAGTTGAAATAATCAGAAATATAACTTTTTTCAAAGTTGATTTATAAAAAAAAATGTTTAAACAAACACACTAAAACTTTTAAAATTAGAGAAATATTTATAAAAATAAAGTGGAATAAAATAGACTTCCTCATTTGACTCTACACCTATTTGTATGATTGTGGAATTTAACGAACTAAATAAACATTTTTCAGATTTCAATCGTTTCATAACTAATTGTTGATTGTTTTATTTTAAGTATTACACAAAAGCTTAGCTGTTATCTCCTGTGTCTGTCTCTGAAGCTCACATGGGCTTATAAAAAACAGATGGTCCCTCACATTTGCCTCAGATTAGAGCATCTTCTAAGAACAGAAAGAAGTTTCCTAGTTAATGAAACTTCGACTAGGTTTTCTATTAAATCCCAAGTTGTTATGTTATGGTCATTATAAGTTACAATTTGGTTTTCAGCTGTTCTTGTATTTTTCAGGTTTCTATTTGTCTCCTTTTAAGTGTATATTTAATCTTGCATCAACATGTATCCATAATTCACCGAACAAGCCACCAAGAGGTTTTGACACAATTTTAATTGCAAGATCAATCATTATTTGAAAGTGTGTTTTTTCCTCACAAGTGATTACTAATAATTGCCTGAGGAACAAGGAACCTTACTGTGAGGATGATATGAGATAAGATGTGAGTGACTGCCATTTTTCACACAGAAGAATTCTTCTTGGCCGCTCATTTTGAGGGTTGAGTGTGACTCTTACATTTAACATTATTGAGCATATAATATAAAGTTAAGATTCAGAATCACATAAAACAGTATCTGTTAGTTTTCGACCATTCAATTAAAAATCATAAACTTGAAGTAGCCAAATATGCAATAATAGCACAGCACAAGGACATAATAATATATAAATATATATATATAGCACAAACTGTTTCTCTGTAGAGAGTACAAAATGCTGCAAAGCTTACAACATCAAACACAGAAAAGACATCCAAAGCTGTTTGAAAAATACAAGTGATGACTCTTCTCTCAAATATTGAGAAGTTCATTTTTTTTAAAACTTCTCAACAACCCTGTTTCGTTGTCTGTCTTGTATCACTCACTGTATATAAGTTGTAAAGCGGAGAGAAAGAGGATGAGCTCTGCCCTTTTGTCTCTTCACTCCTTTCTGCTCCGGTCCTTCCATCTTATATAATCTACCTACTTTGATCTAACCTACTGAAATGAAAAATACACAAGAGAAGAAGAAGATTTGACACCAAAATAGTAAAAACGTAAAGACCCTTTCCTCACTGCACATTTGTATGGCTACACAGTCTTACACAACAAAGCAGTAAACCACTCTCATGTCACTTCAAACCAAATTCAGCCCCATCATGCCAACACGTAGTTAGCCACAGAGACATCTGCTGGAGAAGTGGAATGGATGTAGACAAATTCAAGGCTTTTACCCGCTGCTAGGGAGCTGAGCCATGATGGGAATGTGTAGGAATCACCAGACTTTGTGAGACCCCAGATTGGACCATAAAGCTTGGAGATTGAAAGATTGAGAGAATTGAGACTCTTGTTAGATTTGTTTGTCACCACTGTTGAGTATCTGTAATAAGTTTTTCCATTGGCAACCCATGAGGTAGTAACTTTCTGTTCAATAGAAATTGGGCTAGACCATGAAGCTGAAAAAGAATTTCCCGTTAGATTTATCAGTGTTAATTAAGCAATATACAACGTGCAAGTGAATTAGTGAAGACTAGCCAAACAGTACCTGGAGATGGAGTTGTCTTGGTATTGGGGGATGGTTGAGGCTTGACAGCAATAGGCTTAGGAGCGGGAACAACTACAAGGAAGAAACTAAAGCTGATTACTACATTATCACCAAGAGTGTGAACAGAAAAGGACACAAAGTAAGAATAATGATGGCAATACCTGGAAGAAGCTGGTTATAGCCACCGCGACCACTCAGACGTGCTAGAATACCAATGAGAGGAGCATTGTTATAGGTTGCTGGCTCTGTCTGCTCATAATTATCTCTTTCATCAGCAAAATCATCATAGGCATCAGGTCCACCAACAAGAGCTCCAGTGAGTAGGTTGGGGTCACTCTTTTTGCTGCTAAACCAAGTATCATAACCTCCACGGCAGCTGACAAATGAAGGGTTAGCCTTGATTGAAACAATGGATGAACCTCGGTGATGAACCCTTTGTGGGAAGTTGTTTCCATAGCCCACCATGTAACTAGTTGCTCTTGGGTTGTTCCCAAGAAGGTAGTCCACCTGAAGATTACACATGTCAAGTATTGAGACCACACTGATATACTTTAAAACTTACTTTCTCGTATATGAACTGAAATGCAGGAGGTGAATTACCTGAGACTTTGCAAGGGAGAGAAGTTCAGCCGGGGCAACATTGCCTGAATTACATCTCAAGTTCGTACGAGATGAAGTAAGGTAGTCAGCATAGACAGTGGCTAAGAATGAAGCACTTGTGACAAACTGCATGTTGTTCCATCTCTGACGGAAGATGAGGCCACCAGGAGTCTTCTGAACATTGCGAGAACCCTTTCCAAGGCATGAACACATGAAAGATTCAGCCTTCTGCTGATATCTCTCGAAAACTGGTGCATGATGGGCAGCTTTACCCTCCATCAAGAACTGCAAGGAAACAACAACGAAAGCTCCTTAGCTAACCACCAATGTCTGATAAAAGAAGCTAACAATGAATTATAAGTTTAAGAATTATTAGTATTATTACCTTGGCAACCAATGTCTGAACCCCAGCATACTTGACATCCCAACCAAATTCAGTCATGCTCCAACCAGTTCCACCCATGGAATCACCGTTTCTTCCAAGGTAATCCAAGTAATACTGATTGTTAGATGCTTGATACAACCAAGCAGCAGCCCAGAGCAATTCATCCTGTACCACAATTACCAACACTCAATCAACTATTACTTTTGTTTGCTGCTATTTACAATTGATTTTTATTTTAATTTTAATTGAACCCAATAATTTTATTTTTATTTACAATGGAAAAGTTTTAAATTTGTTCATATTGAATACAGAGAACACAATTAAAAGAGATAAACATACATTGTAGCCACTGATTGATCTGTAATACTTCTGAGCAACAGTAATGCTGCTGTCATATTTGCCTCTGTATTTGTCAGCAAAATCGAACAACTGAAAATGAACAAAACAAAGGCAAAGAGAGTGAGTTGAGTAGGTCCTGGTGGAAATGGAATGGAGCAAAGTGGATCCATTACCACTATTCTCATTCAATGAATGAATTAATTAACCTTACGCTAAGTTGGTGAAACATTTATTAAATCAACCTCTTGGTTATCCTCATTTATTAGATGCAACTAAAATAGCAGATACCAGAGGGGCCATCAGATTCAGATCTGTGACCAAAATAGCATATTTTGTTTTACTTAAGGGCCTTATTAAGATAAGAATTTTAGAGGCATCTTTCTCTCTTCATCACCCCAACTCTAATAAATGGATAATTAAATGCAACATGTTTTTCACCCATGAGGAACAGTGACAGCAAACAGAAACGGAATGGAGAAGTTGGTGAAAGAGTAAAGTAAAAGGTAGGAGAAAATAGTACTGGTAAAGAAAACCAATACACATTTGGATTTATTTAATTTTATTTGAAGACCTAATAACATCACACCCCAGTGGTTGTAAAGTAAATACATAGGAAACAAGTAGCAAAGTGTGATTTGACCAGAAAATAGCACCGACACTATGAGCACGTGACATGGCATAATGGCAATAACGAAGTTTCATATTTGTGTGATGTGAAACCATTTTGAGGGGAAGGTTAGGATCCTTCGGGGTACACATGGGTAAGAGTGTCCCTTGGGCAACCCATCACAGACTTTCCCCACTCTTCTTTCTTGTCCATGTTCCCATTTAGACATAGCAACCAAATTTATTTTTGGACCACAATCTTTACTATTAATTCTCAATATGTTAACAAATAACAAAAATAAAGAGAGGGTATTGTTAAAGAATGGGAATGCATTAAAAGGATCAGTAGGTGAATTGATAATGTTATCTATAAACAAATTTTACTTTTGTCGTCAAAATAATCATTCACACCTCTTTAGATATTATAAGAAAAAAGAAATTGCAGTGAACAATCTCAACAAAGGAAGATTAAGGGTGACTAAAGAAAAAGTTGTGGGGAAAAATTAACAAACTTACAAAAAGCACACAAAAATTCTAGATACTATATTCATTCCACTGCTTTTTTAGAACACAAGAACCAAGTAGCTTTCCGGATATGCATAATAACCAAATAAATAATTTTTATGAATGAACAAACTTGAACTTTTATTTTATTTTATTTTACAGTGTATTTAAAAATAAAATAAAATAAAATTTCATATAGTACTAAAATGGGTAGTTGATTTAATAATAGGATGAGTAATTAGGAGAAGAAAGGGACAATGTTGTGATTTAATTTTTGTAGCTTTTTGGTGCAAATGCCGCCCTAACCTATGCGGCCCAACTTGGTCGCAATAACGACTCTGACAAAAGAGCCATAAAAGTGTAACTGCCTATTAACTCCAACCGTTTCACTTCACTAACAAATGCTGTTCTCAACAACAACTCACGCGTCAGTGTTTCTCTACACTACACTACAATCTCGTTACATTATATCATAATAATGACTAAATATAAATAAATAAATAAATAAAATTTATTTAGTAGAGTGTGTTACCTGGTAGGCATGACTGAGAAGTTCGTGGGAATAAGCAGGGTTAGAGCGTCTGAAAACGATGGATGCGGCGGCCATAGCGGCGGCGGTTTCTCCGGCGAGATCCGACCCGGGATTGCTCGGATCGATCTTGTAAGCGTGACGGTCCGTGGTCATGTCCTCTGGCCTTTGCCAGCAGTAATGGTCAGTGTTTCCGTCTCCCACCTAATCGTCAAAAAGCCATAACACCAACATTTTTTAATCATAATCTCGTGAAAAAGATATCATAGTAAATCAATTCTTCCATGATGTAACATTAAAATTCAACTCCTAATAAAACATTTTAAAATAAAGAAAAAATAACCTTAATAAGAAATAACAATACCTCTCCGTAGAGAACATTGGCCTGAGGGTGTGCTTTGATGAAGTAGTCTGTACCCCACTTCACTGCTTCCATGGCGTGACCAAGCTCACCGTTAGCAGCCATTTGTTTGCCGTATTCAATTATGCTCCACGACATCATCGTAACGGTGAACGCCATGGGTAACCCGAACTTCACATTGTCCCCTGCATCGTAGTACCCTCCAACTAGATCCACCTGCAAGTTCTCATCAACAATTGCAGAAACAATAAAAACCAGAACTTTCGAAAGAAAATGAAAACCAAGATAAAATAAATAAGTTTTTTTTTTTATGTGTTGAAGTTACCCCGCTAGCTTTGCCATCCTGCAAACCAGAATGTGCTCTCCACGTGACTCTCTGGTTGTGGGGAAGGTAGCCAGATCTCTGAGCTTCAAAGAAAAGAAGACTCTTGCTGAGAGCTTGACCATAGTCGTGGCCAGCAGAGGAAAAAGGAAGGGACAGAAGAAGAAGGAGGAAAGGGGAGATGCAAATAAGCTTTTCCATGTGGGAGTGAAACAGGAAATGGCAATGTGGGTGAGTGGAAGCAACTGAAACTTTGGATGATCCCACCAAGTTAGGAGGGAATCCTTGGGAAAGGAAAGAAGAAGCAGAGAGAGAAGGAGAGGGAGTACGGGTATTGGAAAGTGGGGAGGTGAAGGGTCTATATATTATGGAGGAGAGGGAGAAAGGAAGGTATCAAGAACACAGAAATTGACAGTGATTCAATAAAAAAAAGTGTAATTTAGTTACTATTCGGTTTAAAGGTATTATTTTTATTCTGTTTTTTGGATTTTAAAGTGGCTGCATACTGCAATGCAGAAGTTCCTGATGTGATGAGAAATGAGAATGGGACAATGGCATGTGGGCTTACAGAATGGAGGTCGGTGAGGTTTAAAAGTATCTGCTTCAAATGAAATTACTGTCATAAAATATGAACAAAAAATAGAAAATCCTTTGATTTACTGGGCTTAATTGTGACCTGGAATCAGTTACTCCTCACTGTCAGTGACTCTGTTTGTGTGAAAGGTAAAAGTTACAATGTCGTTTCATCCAGAAAAAACCAATATCATACAAGTTTTCCAAATTTTAGGAACATTTCTACTTCAACTATTTAGAGTAAATTAGAATCTTGTTCAAACAAAAAAAAGTGCAATATTTAAATTGTAAGAAAACATATGTATAATATGAAAAAAAATACAATATAATTAGAGTGATTAAAGGAAGCTGGTCATTGCAAAGTCACAGAGCAGGTTTCAAAGTACACAATAATACTTGCACCGGCATTTTCAACCTACAAACAAATTGGTAGTAGTTTTTTTTGGGTAGAAAATACAACCTCTATAATATAAAAATAAAACATGTTAACGCGTGTAACTTCACAGAAGACATAATGGTTTGACTTACTAAGGGGAGATTTTATGGACTTTTTCTAATTTCAAGACAATTTTCTACTCAAATTATTATTTACTTAAAACATTTATAAAAATGATGTGCGATTAAAATACTGGCAAGCAATAATGAAACAGTGAAAAGAAATGTTTTAAGGCGAAAATTTAGAGTGATTAGAGGAAGTCTATTTCAAAGTCATATCACATGTTCACTCCACATGTCATAGTACACAATAATACTTGCTAATAATCTAGCAATTGAGCACCCACAAACATTTTGAATCCAACCAAACAAATTATGTGTTGGCAGAAAATACAACCACTGTTATAAAACCATATCAACACGTGTATGCAGATAAAAGGGGAGATGGAAAAATAACTGTATATCATCAATAAAATCTTCAGTAGCTACATTCTTTCATTCATAAATTTTATAGCAAGTTAAACCAGAATGAACTTTTAAAAACAGGTCCTTCTTGGTTATAAAATTTAGGGTTAGACCACACCTATTTTCCAGATCATTAGAGCATTTCAAATTCCAAATCCTTTAACATTTGGGAATAGGGTTGAAGTTATGGTGAATAACACAAAGCTTTGTTTGACATGGTCCACAGGAAGAGCACATGACCTAGACCTTACGTGGGGGTTGGACATTGGTTTAGTTACTGCAAAAGTTTCAACAACGTTTGACTGGTAATGATTTCCATTTCCCAGCGTTATTAACTTCTGGTTTGGTTTCAATGGAACTCCCATGTTATTTCCATTTCATTGTTCCTTCTTCCATGCGTGGAAAAACAACACTTCCGTAATTTACGTATCGTACCCCACACCCTTTAATTATTCATTAATTATACTCCCTTTCTTAATTGTTTCTTCCCTCACTAATCTATTACTAAACCAACAAAAAAAAAACTCTTCTTCCTAATTCTTAATTTAAATCCCTTATCTTGTGCATATGGGTTGAGAGGGAGGAGCATCATAGCTAAGTCCTGACACATGCATATCATAATTAATTTCCACAATCTCTCATATTGCATTTGAAAAAAAAAACGTGGTTGCATTGAGAGTCAAAATACATGACAATGTGTGTGGAGAAACGAGGGTAAGATGTAGAATTAATGAGAGAGTTGAGGCACATGTAAAGTACTTGCAGAGCATACCAACTAACAACGAAATTGAAGTAGTTGTTGTGGTGTAGTACAACCGAACCAACTGTGAAGAAAATTATTGAGACGCAACTCAATGGTGAAGAAGCTTCATCATGTTCATATGGTTTTTCATTGCAGAGTGTACCCAGGATTCAGATGCCCGACAACCCGACAATCCACACTTATGGCTATTTATTTTTCGTATCTCAACTTTCCACCGACAGTATCCCAAGTTAACATACGCTAACAAAATCAACCATAATTATGTTCCACACGAGTAACATCGTCTCATTTTTCTTCTTACTATATATATTCAGTAAAACTCATACTATATTTTATAAAACTGCGAATAATTTACGACCATGCTATGTCAGATGTTCCAAACGGGGCATTGCAATGTTTTATAAACTTAGAAGTTAAATAATAACTTAATAGACAGAGAGGATGGCTTCACGATCACGGTCAATTCAAAATTTTACGGTTCAACTTTTTCTCTTTGGAAATACTTGATTTGATCATAAATTAAGAAAAAAATGCTTTGTCCCAGTGGTTTGAAGGAGAAATGCACTACTTCAAACTTTGGCAAACATACAAAATGGATTTTCTATCAAATCAATATCAGTTTAAAAGATTAATTTACTTTAAACTCACTTTATCGTCTTGAGATGAGCTGAATGAATCAGTAGGCACTCAGGTTGCTTTTCTTGATAAATGCATATTTTGATATTTGAAATGTGGTTAGTAGTAATTTGATTTGTAAATAAAAAAAATATGGAGAGGAAAAGTGTTAGTGGTCAAAACAAAACAAAACAAAAACAAAAGTGTTGTCCCAATGTCAGAGCGCTTTATTCCCAACCGCAATCAACGGCCTCCGCCGAAAATGATATAAAATCTCTCTTTCACACTCTCTCTAACCTTTTTCCTCGCTCTTTTTTATTTTATTTTATTTTCTTACCACTTTTAAAAAAGTTTGAATTAATATAATAGAAAGAAATTCGACACGTCACAGGTAAGTCAAAGAGGCAAGTTTCCGGAATGACTGAGCATGGACACTTCCCACCACCTAGTGGCCGTTGTTCAAGGCAACAAGTAAGACCATGCTGTTTCGTCTGGATTTCATTTTATATTTTTTTATTACTTTTTATAATTCTTAAAAAAAAACTATAATAATTGATAAAGACAGATTATGTAAAAAATAATTCCATACATGGTATTACTGTTAGTTGAGAGTGAAAGATCGTGCAATTACTTTTCATTCCGTACAACTAACTAGCTTTTCCAATCATGTTATCATTCAACTGGTTTTGAGAATCATCATAATCACTTACTTTTGTTACCTTGTTATCCATCTAAAGTAACCTTACCAAACAAGGATTTACATTTGATCTTTATGTGGCTGCACGTTGCTCCCATTCTTATGGTGAGTAAAATAAAAAACAAAAAACCAAGAAAAATTACTTGAAACAGCTTTAAACTTTAAAGGGTTCATACATAGTACTCCATGAGTTCGTGAACCGAAGGAAGATATTCTTCCTTCTTTTGATTGTAGAAAAATCATTTTGTGTCCCCCAAATTAAAGCTTTGAGTATTTCATTCTTTTCCTTTTGTTTAGTGCGTTAGGTTACCTTTTGGAATTTTTGGCACTTGACTTTGTACAAGACGAGACCAAACATTATTTTTTCCTTTTAATTATAGCTGCATTCCACAAACCCAAGGTGTTTTACATTGACTTCTTCTATATTGGGATCTTACAGAAATTATAGAGATCATCAAAATTCAAAAATAGCTTGGTGAAAAGCCTGGGTTAGCTATTGGCCAAACAAATGCGTTAACATTGCACTTCTTGGACCAATTTGAGTTGGAATTCTCCTTTCAAAGTAAATTTGGATTTTGCACCCGGATCAATTTCAAAGTTTAAATGTCCATTGTGTTGTATTTGTAAGAGATCATAGTTTTTAGGAGAACACCTAGATATTAGAAAATTAACAAAATTTAGGATTCGATTCCCATAAATATTGTTTTCGTGATGTGTATGAACTTATAATGGAGACTAGCCATAATTTTCTATGTTGTTGACATATTAGTAACACGAGCTAGAATTTTATGCATCGTATAACTAAATTGTTTGAATCAAGATCCACTGAATCATGTCATTGTAATGTTGTAGCTTTTAACTTGAAAATAACATTAACAGACATGACGAGGGTTGGCAAGTGCAAAGGAAAATATGGTGCAAAACAGAGTATATTTCTTGTTTTCTTCATTGTTTCCGATAATAAATAAGCATACAAAGGTCGAACTCAGAGTTCATAAAAAGTACTTGCATCTACATTTATAGGTGAAAAGGGAAAGCTCCATCTATAGAAAACTATTTTTACCTACCCAAAATCACTTGAAAAAAAGGCAATTAATAATCCTTTTTTTTTTAAAAAAAAGGTTAAATTATTTTGAAGGTTCACGAATTATTGTCAATTGCTTTTTTTTTTACTCATTAATGATGTAAATGATTTTTTTAAGATAGATAAATAAAAAGAGAAAAAATGACAAAATGTTGTGCTAACACCATTGAGGATGTATCGACGAAGGGGCATTAAATTGGCAAGTATGTATACGTATATTTAAAATAAATATGATATTTTTATCATTAGTATAAAAGAATACTCGAACCAAATTGTGTAATCATTGCTAATCTGTCAATTTAGCTGGTTTTTTGGAAGGACAAGTATTATGATTATTGTATTAAAACTTATTTGTAATAGGCTCGTGAAAGATGATTGAGTCATTGGTCGGTGCAATAGATCAAATTACATAAATTCATACAATAAAAACAACAATAATATATACGTATATATTAAATTTGTTCCTCAAATTATGTATTAGTAATACAACTTTTACTTTATAGAAAATAGTAAGACTAGATGAATTAACTTTAATATTGGAAGCAATAGACATTACAGTAATGCGGACTAGTTTTAGATGTTAGTCGACCATACATCACACCTATTTTTAGTATGGATTAAACACATTTTACAATGAACCTAAAGTTTTATGAAATTAAAAATAATGAAAGATTACTTGCATTGACTTAAAAGACAATAAAATAGATTACAAAATTATATTTTAAATTAAATAATTCTATTTTAGTCTAGATTAACCGACGCAAAGTTAAAAGTAAAAAAGATGTGAATAGTTGTATGGACTTAATCGACGTAACAAAATATTTTTTATTATTATTAACAATGACATAATTAATACTTAACCAAACATGATGTTATTAGTTCTTTTTGAAGGTGCATTATCAAATAACTGGTAAGGAATCTCAAACTATTTCCGTGTTTGCTTGATGATTAATACTTAATATCCATTGTTGTACTTCTTTTAAATCAGGTTCTCATGACGCTTATTAAGAATCTTCAAGTGGAATCTTATTGGAATGGAAGCTAATCACAGAATATTGAGTGGAGCTGAAACCCCTTGAGGTATCATCATTTTCCTTAAAACTATAATGAGTTTTATATTTTGATGCGTCTTTTATTTAAACTCAATTGATGTGGTGTTCAGGCAAAGAATTTTGGTGTGGAGGTGAAACCATTATTCGCATTGGTTTAAAGGTGAATTTTATGTAGTATTTTTTTGTTTCTAGGTTGTCATCGAATGTTAAGAAGGTCTTGTATGCTACAAGTTTTTTTTTTTTTTACATTATCATCAAATCTAACAACGTTAAGTCATGGCTAATTTTCCAAGCTAGAGCTTAAACCTGTGGTAATTATGATTGAAAGATAATTATTAGTTACTATATTATGTAAATTATTCTTAACCGTGGTTCTTATTTGTTAATTTGAACTATGAAAAGAAAATTAAATTATGAAAAACATAATTTTTAATGGTATAATTATTATCACTAAATATGGTTGACCTATGGAACTCAGTTTATAAGAAAATGGTAAGGAAAAGAGATATTTTTTTATTTTTTTTTGTGTATTTACATCCTTCAAATTTTGTGTGTATAGAAAATATATACAAGTGCAAGGAAATTTTATTTCTCCAAAATAGTTAATTAGGTAGAAATTCACTATTTATGGGATTCTTAGTAAATTAATTACATATAATTGCATACAGTACAATATTGAATACAATAATTACGTATAATTATTAGGTGAAGATCATAAACTCTCACTAACTTGTATCGTAGCGTTGTCCAGTATCTTTGTAAAAATATATGTGAACTGAAATTGTATCGATACTATCTTTTGATTTGGTGCTTTATAATGAATTTCATTAGATGTTTTGTTATAATATATGAATTTTTGTAGACTTATTTTATAATTCAGTGACTTGTAACAGTTTTTTTTTTTTTAATTATTACATCCATCAAACAAACAGAAGAAATGATGTTCTTACAACAAATAAATATTAAACTTTCTTTCTATATTAGTTAAATGGACGCTAAATGCAAATAATATTTTAATTATTCCGTTATCGACTAAGTTCATACTAGCACACACAAAAATCATATTTTCTTAATATCTAATCTGTAATTAATATTATATAAATTTTTTTATCACGTGTAACGTCTCTTTATTTTAACTTTAACTGATTAGCATTCATGCTTTTAAAATTGGCATACGTTAAATTGCAAAATCGACGTTAATTTGATGTTAGTGTCGGTATGTGTGAGCTTTTAACGGATATTAATATATATAGTGAAAACATGCGAATGAGACCTTCAGCATAAAGGTTAAAGTGAGTGGACAAACAACTTTTTCAAATATACAAACTACCATTATAATTATTATCTTTATCTTATTTTCAGCAACTAATTGCTTACATCAATTTCCATCATAAATTAATATAATTTCACTAAAATATTTTTATTTCATAAATTACACCGGATAATAATGTTGGTTAGTTCGTTTCTGTCTCACACTTAGTCCGTCTCACATAGAATATGTGGTTGATTTTTTTAAGTCTAATCCACCTAAGGATTGACATATGGGTTTATATGGATCTATGGACGAAACTGCATAACAAATATTTAAAAATAAATAAATCAAATTTTGAATAAATTTATATTTTATTTAAATATATTAGGTAAATGGTCTCATAATATTATTTCCACCAAGATGTTATTCAAAATTTTCGAAATATAAAATATGAAGTTGCATGAAGAAAATATGTGAGTGAAAAAAAATTCTACATTTTTGAGTTATGCGACGGATCTAAACGAATCAATGGGTTAAAATACAACATGCCACAGACCAGTGTGCACGACCCATCCCACTTTATTATCCTTAACAATATATTTACCAATAATATCACACTCTTATAACTATATATTTACCAATAATACCTTTATTTGTTGTACTAATAATCAAGACATTAACAAATAAATCAATTAAAAAAAATCAAACTGAAATAGTAAGAAAGAAAACCTATAACAAAATATAATAAAAGAAAATTATATAAAAAGAAACGTAAAGAAGAAGGGTCCAAGAAGATATAAAATCGATATGGAGACAATGACGATAGAAGTTGGGACCCAATTATCCTCTCACAACCTTACTTATGGATCTCCCCACACATTTCAAAAACTTCTATCATTAAATCCAAACTCTTCTTATTTTTCCTACAATTCTAATTCTTTTCTTTAATTTTTTATCGTATAAAATCCCTCTTTTTTTCTACATTAATACAATCTATTTAAAGCTTATTATTTTTTGTTAGAAATTGTTAAAAGAGTTTTTAGACTGAGTCTTGTTTGTAGTGGAGTTGACACTAATTTAATAATTTTTTTTAATTACATAAATAATCCCTATAATTTTAAAGTTTACGTAAAATACCAAAATGACGTTTTAAAAAAATAAAATATAAATTATATACAATACTAAAATTGTAAGGTGTATTTGGTCCATAATAATGCCCCTTGAGTAAGTGTTTAATATAAGGTTTATTCTTTGAAAGTTCGAGTACATGAAAGAGCGTTTATTAAACACCCTTTCTATGAATTTTAGTATCTACGAATATTAATTTCTAATAAAATTCAAATGAGAAAGACTATTACTATTAGATAGATAACATTTCTTAATGTGTTAAAGAACTACGGATTCATATATTTTAAAATATATGAATTCATATGTAATATCAAAAATTATATTTTGAAAAAATATTGTAAATGATTTGTATATTAAAAATTGCGAGTAGCATACTCTATAATATATATTTTTAAATAGTTAATTGTATTCTTCAATATGAGACGTTGCTAATTAAATTCTTAAAAAATTATAAAAGAAATATTTGATTTAGTCTCCAAGTATATAAAAAATAAGATTATTTAATCATTAAATATTATAAGTAAATAATAAAATGTTCACTGATTTAGTATAAAATTGATCTTTAAAATTGAAGTTTTAAATAAAATTTGCTCACTATTTTCTTTCACACTATCGGTTATAATTTATCTAAAATTATGAGTGAAACGAGTTAAATAAGGAGCGAAATCAATAGGATTTTGAAAATTTAAATATATTTAAACTAAAAAAACGTTTAAAAGAGAAGATTAAGAATACGTGCTAAAAACTAAATGCACTATAAATAGTAAGTTTAAAGTTTTTTTTACACTTACATCAAGTTCAATTAATTCAAGTTTTGTTTTTATTTTAAAGTTTTCAATAAATTTCAACTGATCATAAAATGCCTGTTAAGTATCGTTAACATTTTTTCCTACTAAATTCATGAATAATTATGTTGATGGGTAGTTTTGTATTCTGTTAACTAAATCATAGATTGTTTGTAAAATTAAGTAGGTAGAACTTTTTTAGATACTTGTTTATGAGGAACATTGTGCCTTCAATACATAGAAATAAAAAATAAAAAAACAGATTTTATAGTTGATTGTATTGCTAACACTATTATCATGTTAATTGATAAATACTATGGTTAGTGGCCAGTTATGAGTTCTGCTAAGAGTATGATTCTTTTTATTCATATAATTTAAACACAACTCTACATTCTATTTAATTCTCTCGATGGTAATTATATAAGAATTATTTGTAAATTAATTTGGTAGATATTCATTATTACAATGTATATAGTATTGTATGTGCTATTATTAAAAAATAATTTAAATTTAATTAAACCTTATAAAATTAGTGGTTTATAAGGTGAGATTTTTATCTACTTATATATTATTAAATATCCAACACACTCTCTTCACGTAGAAGCTATCAACTCGTACATGGAACTATATATTATGGTTGGTCTGATAACGGATAATCAGATAAGTCCAAAAAACTCTTATTAGAATAGACTTTAAATGACTTTGATATCATATTAAAAAGTGAACATAAATTTAACTTAATATTACAAAACTGACTTATAAAAATATGCACTCACTTATCTATGTGGATCTTCAAAATGTAAATATAAAAAAACAATTTTGTATACTTTTGTCCTTTGAAAGAAACTAAAATGATAGGGTACATATAGTTGAGTTGACTATTTTCTCCCATTGGAATAATCAAACATGCCCATTTATGGAGTTACAATTTTTCTCTTGTACAAATTTCTATTTTGATTGTGAATACAATAACATAGAAAGTATATATATAGTCGATGTATGAATGTTATACTTCCAGAAAAAAAAGAGTACAATAGTACGTATATAAAAATTAATAAAGTTAATAAATATATATGATAAATAATTTTTGAATTTCTATTTAAGTAAAAAGTTGTATCTAGGGTAACGCTTTCCGAGTGAAATAAATTTAAATTTTTGTCTTTTTGGGTCATAGGGTAATCACATAAAATAAAATTGCATGCGTCTATGGTTCCACCTCTTAGATTAAATGGAATTTAGTTTTATTGTATATATTATTATTTTTTGGGTCTGAATACTGGACCAGTTACGTGCATAATGTTCCCTCCATTATTGTAAGTGATGATAAGTGCTCTGTCGTTTCTTAATTTGTTTATTAAGTATGATTATGATTTATGATTATTAACTTAATGATAGTACTTTTGTTGAAACATGCACGCCAAATTATCAAGTAATATACATATTTTTTAAGACAAAATTGATCATAATTTTTTTAATATATATTTAAAAATGTGTGAAAAAAAGTAAGAGATAAAAAATAATTATATATAGTAAAAAATGTAATGTTGTAATAAAACTGATTCAGAACCAATATCACACGTTATTTTGAAATTCAAAATTGTGAAAAAAATAAAAAAATTATCATGAGTGTGATTTAAAAGGAAATGCAATCTTATAATTAATGGAAGTGAATCAAAGAGACGTGAAAGCAAAATCCACTTTGGAAAAGATGATGAAACAAATTAGCTGAGTGAATTCTAAATTTTGTAGTTTTGCTAGCAATAAATTGAGTGCATGCTTAGTAGATTTCTTAATTTAAATACGACTTTTCGCCTTCAGTAAATTATTCATTATCATTACTCGTGTTTAATAACTTTTTAAAATATAAGATATATAATATATAATAAATTTAACATAATAATAAGAGTGAAATACCCCAATATGCTTTTATTTTTTTAAAAATTATACAATTTCACTTACATTATTTGAAATAATACTGAAACTCTTCTTGTGGATATAGTTTAGTTGTTGTTAAGAAAATAAAATGTTTAAAATGTAAATAGTAAATAGACAATATTTAAAGACTTCTATATTATATATCAAATAACAAAATAGAAGATCATATAACTCCTTTAAATCTCAGGCGAAGTTTATATAATTTACTCTAATAATAATAATACAAATGAAAATTATAAGTATTTTGTTATTCTATTCCTTCTTGCATTCCTTCAAGTGAAATCTCATTCTCTTTTCATAACCTTGTTATTTAAACTGTTGAATGATATTTTATTCCAATTTTAAATTTTTCACTACAAGAAATACTCACAATATATACACTCAAAACACTCAATGATGTTAGTCATTACTTATAATGATGAATAACTCAATTCACTAAACAAAATTAAGTTCTTTCTTCATTTTCTATCATTGTTTGTTTTCCTTTTGTATTTTAATAATTGGCACGTAAATTTAAACTCTTATTCTAATATAAAGTTAACCCTTGATTGGAGGCGTTTCATTACTTTTCCTTCATTTTCTAATTATATTGAATTAGCCAAAAATCATCTATTTAATTTATGGGATTCTATAAGATTAATTGGATTTCTGTAAGATCACTTAATTGTTTATTAGTTTTAGAGTACATGGTTTGACTTTATTTAGGATTGTGTACAGGTGAAGAAATTAAACACTAGGATTCTCTTGGATATTGGCTATTGAGGAAGAAACAAAGAGGTTAAGTATGAACAATTAATAAAATTTTCAAATGTTCTTAGAATGATGAATATCAATAATAATTTTAAGCGATGTAATGTAAGACTAATGGAACAACAAAGTAGAAAGAATTGATTTATAAAGTATTATAAAAGTATATGAATTTTGGTATAAGGAAAAGTAATTTGTAGGGAAATAAAGAAATGGAATGAGGGAAAAAGTGTTTGTAGTAGGAAAAGTGAATCTGCAAAAGCCGACACGAAAATCCTAACGTCTAAAGGTCCCCCACCAACCCTAATCAAAATTTGGCTCCATCTTCTTCTCTTTTCTCACCTATGCCCTCATCAACTTCTACTACCATTTCTCTTCTCCAACTATGCCCATTGCCCAATCAGGCCTATTTTATATTTTATATTCTTGCCAATTAAATACTCTTACAAAATAACACTTATTTTACATATTAATACAATCTCAATTTAATAATATAAAAAAAAAATCATTACTTAGAAATTAATTTTATAGACTAAAAATACCTAGTTATTATAGTGATCAAATTAGAGTCCATTTTAGATATTAAAAAAAAAAATTGGTTTCTGAATTAGTTTCTATAATGTTAAATGATTTATAAATTGGTATCTAATTAGCTACCAAAGTTTTTCTACCAAATTTAGAATCTAAATAATTGGTAGTTAAATCTTTGGTAGCTAATTAGATTACCAATTTAAAAACCATTTAACAATAATATAAACTAATTTAGAAACCAAATTTTTTTTAGTCTCTCAAATAATCATTAATTTGGTCACTATACCAACTAATTATTATTTTTTTCAAAATTAATTTTTATTTAATGATTTTCTTGTAGTGTAATGACCGTTATTTATATATTTTTTTATCTTTTAACCTATTAAGACATCTTTTAAAGATAAAATATGACAGAACATTAACTTTCAAAACAGCAATACTTTTAAATGTGTTGATTGACTTTAACAATAATAAATATATATTCGTTTTAGATGATTTGTTAATCAATATAATTAAAAATATATTAATTTTCAGAAAATATATATGTAACTTTTATATTTATTTCTATTTTTGATTAAAATATAATTATTGATGTTCATTGATTCTTACTTCTCATAACACATGTCCCTCCTTACTAAATAAAGATATTGCATCAATAAATTCAAGACATATATTAAACAGTATATGTAGTTTTATAGAAAACATATACTAAATAAAAAGATCAATAAATTTGACCATTTCATTAAGAGACCGCAATTTTTTTTACTTGATTCTTAGATACGTTGATGACATTATCCTTATAGCCAATTCCATTTTCCCTTTCTAATATGAATTGGGTTACCAAGAACAAGGAATTCCTTTCTCCCTCTCTTCATTTACCTTCTTTTTCTTTGATATTTTGATTGTGTTCATGATCAAAATCCAATATAATTGATGAAAAACAGAGTTAGCTAACAATAAAACTCAACAAACTAATTATATCACCATGTGCAAACTCTAGATAAACACTCCAGAAGCTATGAATCCATAAAGAAGGTGAATGAAACATGTAATTCATCATAATAAAAGCAGAATCAAAACTAAAATAACAACGCCTAGAAAACCAAAATTTCTCAAACCTAACGTTATTCCCTTCCATCATGTGGCAAATCATACCCAAACACCTAAAACAAAGTTAAGTATATATGCCTTAAATAGAGAATCATACAACCCACGTTTTAAAGGAAGGTATTTCACCTACACTCATTTTACTCAATTTATTAGCATCACAATTTGGGCGTTGTCCTACTTAAATATAGGAATTTTAATTACACATTTTTTAATGCTTTTGTATTTATATATTTTTTTCTATCAATAGTTCCGTTGATTAATGAACTAAACAACTACCACTTAGTTTTTCTGAGTGAAATATAAATAAATAATGAAACAATTTATTCTGACCTTAAATCCGAAAAATAATATCATTAGATAATAATTACAATTTGAAGTATTATTGTTTCTTTTAGAAATGAATATTGGTTAAGGTTAAAATGGTGATTGGATTGTAAGACAAAATAAACTAGAGGAGGAAACTAGAATACGATAAGAATGTCTCATATGTACATTTTGTTGGGAAATCGTGGCCGTCCGTTGATCCGCAATTAACGTCAAAAGGGTGGGGCTGATGGAGACGAGTGTGATCGCGATCAACGGTGATTTGGTGGCCGCGATTTGAGGGGACATGATAATCGTGGCCCAATCATGTGAGTGCTCGTGCGTTCCTTCCAATGTGGGGTGGGACCCACCATGTGATGGTTGGGTTCCATGCGACCTCACTTCCTTGCTGTGCACGTGCTCCGTGTTTCTGTTTAAATATCATTAATGTTATATCTTCTACATCAGAATAATTATTTCAATTTTTAATATATTTTAAAATATCTAAATATAGGATATTTTTTAATCAAAATCAGATATATCGGGAATGTAGCCTAAGTGAGGAAATGACGTTCTTATAAAATGGTCCTGAAACGAGTGTAAAATGTAAAGACCCAAGTTGGTTATTTCTTCCTGCACCCCTACAATTTTTGCAATACCAGAATTATCCTTAATAATTTTGGATGATTCCGGAATAACGGTCTCATAAACAAAAGATGTTTCTGAAATAGGGATTCTGTAAACAAAGTGTGTTTCCAGAATAGAAAATTCAAAAGAAAAAAAATATTCTGGAATATCTTTTTCATAACATATTTTTTAATTTGCAGAATGGTAAATCTGGATTTCATAAAATTTGTTAAGAAAAATATGTTAAAGAAATATTATGAAAATAGTATTTCAGAAGTCATTTTTCAAAAGGGGTAAAATGGTCTTTTACAATAATGATGGGGGTGCAGGGAGAAACACACTATAAAGATTATGGACTTGGACTGGCCCAGGGAAGATAGAAGACCAACACTTGGGCTTCAAATTCTGATTCTTGTAGTTCCAACTTTACAAACCTTACTTCATCGATTGAATTAACATAAATATATACTAAAATTGTTTTGGATTTTTTATATAATATGGCATATCAAGGTAATATATATCATTATACTAAAAGTAAATTGATAAATAGGATACTGAAAACATAATAATTGTGTAAATTATATCGATATTACATTATATTAAGTCATATACTTATTATTCAAATTATAATTACCGAAACTTTTATAAATGAATTAATTTTTCAGTAGTTTAAGCTTGACCACCATCAATTACTTTTATTCATGATTTTAATAAACATGTAATCAACAAATTAAGGTCCTGGTAATAACAAAATTAATTTTTGAAAAATTGTTAAATTTAGAATTCGAATAAAATAATTTTATAATCACATAAGCAAACTTAACTTTTTGATACCAACTTTAAAAAGAAAACTAATTCATATTGATCAAATACAGAAGTGAAATTATTTTATTATATAATTTTAAAAATTAAATTGACCAATAATATTAATTTTAAAAACAAGTTTCTATTTAAGCAATCAACTTCAATTTCTTATACTTCATTTTAATATATTATAATTAGAAATAATGTTAATATATGTAACTCCATCACATTTATGGATTTAACATTATATGAAATAACATTTGACCTAATCATATGATACTTGAATTTGATACTCTTTGTTAAATTAAAATGTCTTTACGCTAAGAGAGGGAATAAGAGAAAGAATTTAAATTTAAAATAGAAAAGGAGAGAGATAATAAGAGGCAATAGAAATTCGAAAATATATCGCTGGAGAAAATTTGAATCCCTAATTTAGATTGTGAATTAAGAAAATAAATTTGTATGACAATATGTGTCCAATTATCTTTGTTACACATGATAAATAAATCGAGCAATAAGAACCAAAACAACTATTAAAATTCATTAGATCCAACATCAACAACTCATCAATTCACTATAAATTAAAATTTTTTTAAAGTCATATTTTCCAAAACAAATAAACTAATTTGAATATTTATAGATTGCAGATAATTGAATCATAATATAATTCTAAAAAATAATATAATGTTTATAAATTGGTTTGATACCAATTTTAAAATTAGTGTTTTTAAAAATAACTCTAAATCCAATAGAATTTAAAATTAAAGATACAAATAAATATTGAGCATCTAACATATCAAAGATGTAAAAAAGTTGTGAATTCCAAACTTTATTTAATACAACATTTAAAAAAAAGTAACGATATTTAATATGAAACCCATATATTCAGGTATCATTCATTAAAATAAATATTTAAAAATATACGCTTTATATATTTTTTAAATAATTAAATTTAATAATTATTATTATCTTGAAGATAAAAAATACGCTATATATAATTTAAGTATTGCATTCACTTTCCACATAATATCACAGTGTTGCATACTTTTGGTTTTGATTATAATTTTTATATTTTATTTTTCCAATTCTTAATAAGTGTATACTACTTTTAAAAGAAAAAAAATTAGATCTATAGATTAATTAGTTCATCAGCTCAACTAAAAATATTTTAATATTTATAATAAATACATATATTATTTTTATACTCATTTATACTAAAATATTTAATTTTGGCTCTTTCTTTTTGAAGTTAGACTCTTAAATAATATATCATTTACTTTACTCTTATTAGAAAGTGACATGCATTTATCTTCAAGGCTAATACTAAGCATTGTAGCCTACACTGAATCGAACTCTAAAAAAAAAGTACCAAATATTTAAAATTGATTAGTTTTTAAATTATCAATTAATTTCACATTTGAATAAATATGGAAGATTTCAACATATTTTTATTCTAATCTTGTTAAAAAAATAATTCTAAACTGTTTTGAATTTTAAATTGATTTTAAAATTGATATGAAACGGACTTTCAAACTATTTTTTAAATATGCATTTAAATTTTAAATTTAATACAATAATTTATTTTTTATCTGTAAAATTTCAAACTGTTTTTGAAAAAGAAATATAAATTTATATTTATTTTCAATCTAATTATTTTAATTTCGATTGTATTTTTCCAGTCCATATGTCCACGAAAAATTTAGGTCATTATTGGGAGTTCAATGCATAATTTTAGTTCTAATTATGGTAATCATGATGAGGGTCGTAGATTAACATAATTAAAAATGAATATAATGAAAATAACTATTTTGCATTAGGGAAAATTATAGAAAAAATAAATAAATTTACATTTTGTATCGAAAAACTATTCTGTAAATAATATCACTTATATGGATTAATGATAGTAAAGTGGCATCATCTAGAGGAACTAAATTATTAATTATATAATTATTGGCACAAACATGTTGATATACAAGAAGAAAGAAGTAATCTCAAGTTACGTTAGTTCATTAGAAACTATTTTAATTTCCCCAGTTTGATTAATGCACCAAAATCTATTTCTTTTTAATTCTCTCACAACTTTATAGATTGTAAAAAGAGAAATTAACCTTTGAAACTCTTATTTTTCTCTCACTTCTACTTTATAACTCTATTTAATAATAAAATATTATATTTAACTAATAAAATAAAATAATTTATTTTGAAATAAAATAACAATATATGTAGTTATCTTGAGAAAAAGACATCATTACTGTTATAAAAATGGAATAAGAGCACCATCGTACTTAGTAATAACGTGTCTGGTTGAAAGAACAATGTGAATGCAAATTTTATGATAAGAAAAATAAAGATTATTATCCTTTTTATTCTCACTATAATAAATTAGAAGAGATGTTGTCTCCACCAAATGAAAAGAATGGTAAATAATGGTTAGACGTAGCTGCTCTGAATAAAATAAAGACTAAAGTTCTGAGTTTTCATGCAGAAACCCGTGAGAGTTTTTTTTGTTTGACTTTTAGTAATACCCTGAACATGTAGAAGATTATTAGGACCCAAGTGTGAACGATGGTGCTTCGTAGCAATTAAGAAGTAACTTGATTGCTATTGGGCACAGCACCCAAATCAGAATCTTCGGTTTTTCTATTACAAATCAAACTATAATTTTCAATTAGTCGGTTCAAATTACAAAGGAAAATGTTTCTTTACAATGTCTTTTTTTTTTTTCTCTTTGTGGTTGGAAAGTAAACACACCCTTTTGTTGTATAAATAGGTAGCTATAGTGCAGCATGAAAGTGGCACTGCTATAATAATCTTCCAAGGAAGGAAAAAAAGAGATATTGTTAATGGGGAGCACAAAAATGGAATCCTACTTTGTCTTCATGAGCTATGATCCTGAATACGAGAGACTTCGAGCTGATCGGTCTATTCTCTTCTCACTACTTCACTACTTCTCCTTTCTTTCATTATAGCAGTAACAATACTTATCTCACTTTATGCTTTTTTTTCTTGCTGCTGCTAGAACCAAGAGAGGGACACATGAGCTTGATTTGTATCTTAGTACAAAACATGATGAGCTTTTAGCAACTACTCTAGAGCCAGGAAGCTACAACAAGACATCTTCTTTGGTCATTGTTGATGGTTTTGCTGTGGAGATTACCCAGGATCAGGTAATATATACATACATGTATATAAATATATACTTGTTTGAAAAATTCCCTTCAAATGTATTGTTCTCTTCTTTTGATAATGTTTCTGGCATCTAATGTTGGTCCTTGGTGTGATAATTTGCAATCATTTCCAATCAGGCCAATGAGCTCAGATCTGCAAAAGGAGTGAGGGTTGTGGAGAAAAATGAAGAATTAGTCTAGTGTATACATATATATCAGTGTTTTGAGGATAGACAAAACTCCATGATTTTGATTTTGTGATATAGAGTTGTTCACTACAAGAAATATTATGTTAGTCTTTCTGCAGGTTTTTTTGGAGAGTCACTAATCACGATCAGTCATTTTGACTCTCACTGCTATCAATATTTCTTATAGTGCTTGAAAGTTTCTCATTTGTGTAATTTGCAAAGAAGATGTGAACTCTGTACGCATGTTAGATGTAATGTGTTATGGAAAATTAACCAAGATATATTAGTGTTGATTATTGTGTGCATGTTTTCTGTTTTTGAAATAGATTTTGGATTTTACTTGTAGCATTTACTTAATGATTAAAGAAACATGCAATGTGTTTGTTTAATTATGAACAAAAAATGAGGCCTTTTTTTCCTTCCATGTAAGGTGTTGATGTGAGCTAAAGGAGAATTTTTTTCATTCCATTCATTTTTGTCCGAAGAAATCACAGACTTTTCTTTTTGCATAAGAATGTGTGCCACGACCATTACAAACAAGGAAGGAAAATTATCATTTTACATCCATCTTTTTCTTTTATATTTACTTTATAACCCCATTTAATAATAAAATGTTATATTTAACTAATAAAAGTAAATATATAAAAATTTGAAATAAAATAATAATATTTAAGGTTATCAAACTATATCCTACATACAACTAGCTTCATGTTTTTTTTTATTGTTAAGAGTTAATGCAAATAACTGAGATTTTAAACTCGTAAATACTTCAACCGAGTTTGATTTTTTTTATTACTTTATGTTTATTACAAAAACTTATTTAATTATAAACATTGTTTAATATATATATATATATATATGATCAATTTAGTAATTTTTATCGAAAATATTTTAAATATAGCAAATGATTTTCTTAACCATAATTTAGCGCAAAACTATTAATTAAACTCTACATCTTATTACCATTGTGTTTTAAAAAAAAACACTAAATATCTATTATTTTGAAAAATTATATATATGATACTAAGAAGTTTAGTTAAATTTAAAATTCACTTTATAATATCAAAGTTATTTACAATACATAACGATAATGTATTAACTACATGTTAAACAATTTGATTAATTTCTTAATAGATATGTCTGGAGATAACTTGCTATCTTTAGTTATTTTAAATGACTTTCATAAGATTAAAATATATATTTAGAGTGCCTGGCTACCACGATTTGAGAAATTTGAATTCAATTTTCTTTAGCAAATCATATATTTAGATAAATTTTCCATGAGTTTGCTGCAAAATATTTTTATATAATTTGTTCCCCACCTTCCTTGTTCATCTTTTATAATTTCATCACATCACTTATTTTAGTTATATCAAACAAATTGTTAATTCGAGTGGTACTCACCTTGAAACCATTAAATAAAATTTTGACTTTTTAATGTTGGGAATAAAATAGTATAAAATAAAAAATTTAGAAATTTAGAAATTGATGGATAATTTCATTAAAATGAAAAGTTAAAGTTGATTGTAAAGAATTGATGAATTTAATCGAGAGGAAGTGATTCCTCGAAATTAGAAATGTGAGAGAGCTTCCACTTTATAGGAGTTGTTTGACCATATAGCATATTTGAAATAAAGAAGGATGAGAACTGTACGAACTGGAAAAACAAAAGTACAAATGCAAATTTCCAAGTCTCGACTAATATTGCTAATGGTAACCACTTTTGGCAAGAAAATAAAAGTACCACCTATTGTCATAATTTGCTTCGTATTTTCAGCAAACTTCGTAACAAAAGCTGCTCACATGCACGCATCACAACCTACACAATTTTTATTTTCTTTCTTCTAAAAAATTTCCTCTTTAATAATAATTCATTATTTTTAAATAAAATAAAACACTTTAAGAATATCTCAACTCTTATATAGAAAAATTTTAACTCAATTTTAATAGATACTATTGTGTTAAGTGAAAGTCATGACCAATTGGATTGGACTGACTAGACACCATGTGTTTTAGTGGGTGAACTTAATTATTGTGTGTTCTGTATAATCTCTATTTAAGAGATATTTGTGTTGGTAATAAAATTGTAACAAACAAAATGAAGAAGAAGAAATGATAAAAAATTGTAAGAAGAAGAAATGATACCAACATCTCTTCTTCTTACCATTTTTTATCATTTTCTTGTATAGTATCAGAGTCATTTTGAACCTATCCTAACGAGTATTTGTTGAGTTTAGCAGGTCACCCGCTATCGGGCCATTATCAGACCACCCATAACATATATCTCCACGCACGAGTTGGTAGCTTCGGCGTGAGGGGTGTGTTCGAGATCCCACATCGATTATAGATTAGGACATTTCATTGTATATAAGTGGTGTTCAAACCTCACCTCATGAACCGGTTTTATGATATTGAGTTAGGCTTAAAGTCCACTTCATAACAAATGTAATTGATTATTTTCTCTAATTAATTCGTAATTATGTGTTGATTCTACATAATTTTTTTCAATACCTCCTCCAATAACCGAACACGATATTTACTAATAATAGAAATAACTCAAACACTAAAGAATCATAAATATGAAACCAAATCTGCCAGAAACCTGCAGTGAAAGACACCGAAACTTACTAAGAATTAATTCTTAAAAAAGGTGATTGCAGTTCTTTATAGAAAGATGCAGAAATGAGTGTTGGTAGGGGTCACTTACATGAATAATGAGAGAATGACCCATGTAACACATTTCTACCAAAAAGGAACCTATTTTCTCCATCAATCTTGTATTTGCACAGCATTAGGAAGTACAACCCACAGGGGGACAAGGCCTGCACCTACCACCACCCTCTCACTTTATTGTGTTTCAACATTAACATATTCTTCAAGAAAAAAATCATCAATAAAATAGTGACATGTTACTGTTTTAAATTTTTAGAAAAATATACTATAAAGCCCTAAATCTTTAATGCTATGGGATAATTTTAGAAGTTTTCTTTTTATTGAAATGGAATAATTTTAAAAAAAAATTATTAAAATAAGTAAGTTATACAAATGTCACACAACTTAATTTAAAGAAGTTATATGACTTTAATAAAAAAAATTCAAATTGTATCAAAATATATTTAAAGAGAATCATTAAATAACAATTAAATTAAAAATAAAAAATAATTAATCACTGTATTAATTAAATTAGATATTATTTAAAGCAGCCTATCCCCACCATTCCTTTCTTTTTTCTTCTTTCTTCCAAATCACTTTCTCTCTCTACCAACTTCTCTCCTCTCCCTTCTCTCTTAATTTCCCATTTCATACCTCATCTATTATTTTAGAATCTGATCATACCACGCTGTAGTAGAGGAGTTAAGGAACATTTCTACCCAATCAGATTTTCAAACAGTAAGTTCATTTTTACTCTAAATATCATTTGTTCTCTGTTTTTCCTTAAGATTTAGTCATCAATCTTTATGGGTCAGTTGAGAAGTTTAATCCTCTCAACTTATTCTATTATATACTGAAATTTTGTTCTGTTTGGATAACTTGCATTAGGCTCGTAAATCTTGAGTCTTATCCATATTGTGAATAAAATTCTAGAAGTTGCTTGGAAAGCAAGCAATTGAGGTAAGGGAAGCTAAATTTAATTTTTTTTATAGCACTTTAGGATAGAATATCTGAATGCGAATGGGGCGTGGTCCCAATATTGAAGTTCTCTTGTAGGGGTGTTGTTTTTTTATATATAATTATATTTTGATAGTTTGAGAGTTAAATATTGTTTTTGACGTTGGAAAAGTTATGGAATGATATGCATTTTTAAATGTTATGTGATTGAATGATATGTATTATATACGAATGATGTAAATTGTATGAAATTGATGTCATACATTTGGGATAATGTATGAGTTGTTGTTTGATGGTACGTTAAGTATGAA
>Ga0123342_1000832_pt1 | contig 50562 bp, 42 predicted proteins | sample Turbeawhitnodule_FD_89960 | JGI IMG/M metagenome (GOLD analysis project Ga0123342, IMG submission 89960) | Root nodule microbial communities of legume samples collected from Mexico - Turtle bean Mexico white nodule | ecosystem: Host-associated > Plants > Roots > Nodule | place: Mexico: Nepantla...
CATTGGTTGTTTGAATAAATTCATTTTGTGTTTTGAAGGTTTGGGAAACCCCCCTTATACCCTTCCCCCCCCCCCCCCTCTAGTTAAAGGCCATTTTTTCTAACACATTTCCCCCCCCCCCCTCTCGTTTAAGGCCATATAGGTACCATAAGGACACTCTTCAATTGTTAATAGTCTTGTATCTTTGCGGGATCTAAAACTAATTGGCATGAAGTCTCATGGTTGTCATGTTTTAATGAAACAAAGACTAGATCCAATTTGGGCTTGAACAAACCTTTATTAGAAGTCAAGGTCCAATTCTCTCCATTAGGGAAGCAAAAATCTTATTTAAGTTCTTAATTTTGCTATTAGTTCTAGCGAAAATTCTGAAAACATTTCCTTAGATAAATAAGTGTTGGTTGAGAGCCTCTTAGGTGTTTCCCTCAAATAATTTTCTCATTTGAATCAAACTTGAATGTTTCCTTCAAAGAATTTTCTCATTTTTAAATCATACTTGAAGCATAATTCATTTTCTACTTGAATTGTGATGAAAATTGATGTATGAATTGAGTTGTTCTCCAAATTGTTTAGTTCTGCTGGACCGAGATTTAAGGTCTGAAAAAGAGAAAAGAATTATAAACTGCATTTCTTAGAAAGAAAATGGAAGCGGCTCGACTCACAACTAGGTATGGAGGAAGGGAAGCGCGTTATGGTCAGAGGTATGGAGGTCATGGACGGGAAGCTTGGGGAACTAGTCACTCACAGAAACAGAGACTGGGAGGTACCGACCACAAGAAACAAAAACCAGTGGATAATGCAACATCTTTCTTCTTCTCAAATTTTCCACATGGGTTTGGTGAGCTGGATATGCACAAGGTGTTCCAGAGGTGGGCAAGGGTGAAAGAAGTATTTATCTCTCGTAGGCTAAACAAGTGGGAGATGAGGTTTGGTTTTGTGAGATTTTTTGAGGTGGGAAACGTTGGGAGATTAGAGAAGGAACTTGACCAAATCTATATAGGAAATCTAAAGCTGCATGTTAATGTTCCGAGGTACCGGAGAAATGAGGTAGAATATGGAAGGGAGTAGAGGAAGGAAGACATGAAGCAACAACTGGAGTTGCCAAAAGAACCAAGGAAGCAGGGTGCGGTAGGTCTAGGGGTGAGCGGGAGGTCAAGAAAGAAGGAGGTCTGGGTGGAAAAAGCTCGAAAGAAATCCTTTGTTGAAGCAGTCGTTGGAGGTTCACAACAACAATGGAAAGGACCAGTTATTAAGACACGCCAACAGTCTCTACCTTGGATGGAAAAAATCTCAATTGGCTAGTTTAATGCAGAGTTAGACTCTGACCATCTGGAAGAGGAGTTTGTGAACACAGCTGAAATCCCTACAGCAGCAATCTCTGATGGAGATATCTTTAATTGTAACGCCCGGTTATGTGAATCGGAAGTTGTGGAGGAATCAGGTATGTTATGGGAAGTTGGTAAACGTATGGGTATTTCTTGCAGAGGGGATGAAGTAGAGGTGGTTAAGGAATATAAGTGTATGGAAGTGAGAGACGCAGAGTGTATACAGAGGTTTGAGGAGGGAAAGAAGTATGATTTTTTATGTTGATCATTAATCTAAATATTAGAGGTCTGGGTGAGGAACCAAAGCCAGATATCTGAGGCAAGTTATTGCGTGTGAGGGAGCAGAAATCATTTGCATTCAAAAAACAAAGACCACTATTTTTTCCGATGCTAGATGCTTTGCGTTTTAGGGGGATAATGAGGTGGGTGGATAACAATGAAGGGGAAAATGGAGGAGGTAGTCTACTGACTATGTGGAAGAAGTTTGTGCTCGGATATGAGAGTCATATCATGGGAAAGGGGTTCATTGCTTTGTTCGGGAAACTTTTAAGCTCTGCTCTGAGATGCGTAATTGTAAATGTTTACGCTGCTTGTGCATACACAGATAAGGAGAGGCTTTGGGAGGAGTTGTCTAACATTAAAGCAGCATCACAAGATCTGATATGGTGTTTTTGCGGGGATTTTAATGCAATAAGAACCAGAAGTGAGAGGAAGAGTATAAACAGTAGAGTTGGTTGCTCTAGGGAGACCTACGGTTTCAACAATTTCATTGAAACAAACCTGTTATTAGATCTGCCTTTAGTAGGGAAAAAATACACCTGGTTTAAGGCAAAAATGGCTCGGCGAAAAGTAGGTTGGATAGAATTCTAGTATCCGAAGAGTGGCTACAGGTATGGCCAAGAAGCAAGCAGTATATACAGCGGAGGGAAGTGTCAGATCATTGCGCCATTGTGGTTAAATCGGTAGACAAGGACTGGGGGCCTAGACCGTTTAGAACCATTGATGCATGGCATATGGAAAGGGGTTTCACTGGGATGGTGAAGGAAAAGTGGCAGTCATATGTTGTTCAGGGGAATGAAATAACAAAGTTCAAGGAAAAACTGAAAAGGCTAAAGGGAGATCTAAAGGTATGGAATAGAGATGTATACGGAAACTTACATACCAGGAGGAGGCTAATCCTACAAGAAATTGAAAGCTTGGACTGCCAGGACTTCAATGGTGTCCAACATGGAAGTGTAAGGGTGGAAAGAGTGGAATTGTTGAGTCGACTGCCGGAGATTGATAGAAAAATTAACTCACTTATAAGTCAAAAGGCTAGAATGAACTGGCTGAAATTCAGGGACGCATGCACCAAATTCTATCATTCATCCATTAAATGGAGAAGACTTAGAAATGAACTCAAGGGAGTGGAAATTGGGGTCAATGGTGTGAGGAACCCTGCACGGTTCGAATAGAAGCAAAGAAGTTGTTTGAGAATAGATTTAAAGCAACAAAGGACCTGAGGGTGCGGCTTGATGCAGTCGAATTTAAAAGACTTAATCAGGAGGAAAACTTGTCTCTTCTGGCAACGTTTACAGAGGAGGAAATCAAGGAAGCGGTGTGGCAATGTGAAGGGTCTAAGAGTCCTGGACCGGATGGGTTCAACTTCAACTTCATTAAAAAAAGCTGGGACTATATCAAAGATGAGCTAGTTACAACTTTGGTTGTGTTCCATGATATAGGTACTATACCAAAGGGTTGTAATGCATCATTTATAGCATTGGTACCAAAAGTAAGGGATCCTTCTAAGCTAGAGCAATACAAACCAATATCTCTAGTGGGGGCTATATATAAAGTCATATCAAAGGTGTTGGCGGGCAGAATTAAAAAAGTGCTACCCTCTATTATTGATGACTGTCAATCAACTTTTTTAAAAGACAGAGGGATACTTGATAGTGTTCTCATGGCAAATGAAGTGGTAGAGGATCTGAGGAGGAGTGGGAGATATGGGTTGTGCTTGAAGGTGGATTTTGAAAAAGCCTATGATTCAGTTAGTTGGGAATTTCTTTATGATATGCTCTTGAAATTGGGATTCCAAAGTAAATGGGTCAAATGGATGCGTGGATGTTTGGAATCAGCATCAGTCTCTGTGCTTGTGAATGGTAGTCCAACAGAGGAATTCAAGCCAACAAGAGGCTTGAGGCAGGGTGATCCCCTCGCCCCCTTCCTCTTCTTAGTGGTGGTAGAAGGTTTAGTTGGGTTAGTAAGGCAAGCAAATAAGGCTAACCTACTATCAGGTGTTAAGATTGGAAGAGAGAAGGTTGAACTCTGTTCTCTGCAATTTGCATATGACACCTTATTCTTATGTGAGGAGTCTCATAGTAATGTGGTGACTATTAAGGCAATTCTTAGGCGGTTCGAGCTAGCCTCAGGCCTGAAGATTAATTTCCATAAATCCATAATTGCAGGGGTAAATGTTAACCGAAACGCCATGGTCTGCTATGCAAAAACCCTAAATTGTGACCAGATGGGAGTTCCATTTAAGTATCTGGGCTTGGAGGTGGGAGGGAATCCAAGAAAGACCACTTTCTGGGAGCCTGTCCTAAGTAAACTAAGAGTCAGACTCAATGCATGGAGAGGGAGATTTCTATCTTTGGCAGGGAGAATTTGTCTCATCAAATCAGTTATAACAGCAGTCCCACTATTCTACCTTTCGCTTTATAAAGCACCAGATTGCGTGTGCAAAAGCATAATCAGCTTACAACGGAGGTTCCTATGGGGTTGGGGGAAGGAGAAGAAACCGATTGCTTGGGTAAGTTGGGAAGTGTTGTGTAAACCAAAGGAGGAAGGTGGTTTGGGAATCAGAGATATAAGGAAGTTCAATTATGCTCTTCTGGCTAAATGGAGGTGGCGCTTGATATCTGAAGAGAAAGGGAGGTGGAAGGAGCTGTTGGTTTCCAAGTATGGGGTGGATTTAGAATGTCGGCAAGCACCAATAAAAGTCCAATCCTGGTGGTGGAGAGACTTACATAAAGTGTGCACGGAGGGAGAAGGTTGGTTTAATCAGCAAGTCGTATGGAAAGTAGGAAGTGGAGACAAAGTAAGATTTTGGGAGGATGCATGGGCCAGTAATAGTAGTTTCAAAACCTTATTTCCTAGGCTTTTTTCAATCTCTTTGAACCAGGGCCAAAAGGTGGAAGAGGTTGGCTCTTGGGTAGACTCAGTGTGGGAATGGAAACATAGCTGGAGAAGAGTAAGATTCGAGTGGGAAAGCATGTTGGAATCAGATTTGGCTATGCACTTATCAAGAGTTAGGCTATCAAGGGATCAGGAAGATATACGGGTGTGGGGTTTTGATGACTCGGGGCTGTTTTCTGTTAATTTTTCGTAGGAATGTATAGCTCATCCAGCTAGAAGCTCTCAAAATTATGTGTTCAGTTATCTTTGGAAAATCAAAGCCTTCCCCAATGTGTTAACCACAACGTGGGGAGTTCTTATAGGTAGAATACCTACAAAGGAAAATTTGAGTAGAAGAGGGGTGATCATGAACACAACTTTTTGTGCTATGTGCGAGTTAAAGGAGGAAACATGTCAACATACATTCATAGAATGTGATGTTGCTCAGAGGATGTGGGTGTTATGTCTTAGATGGATCGGCATTGTGTCTGTACAACAGAATGCCATCTTATCTCATTTTGAAAGTTTTTACTTACCCCAACTAAGCAGTAGACAAAATCTCTTATGGAAAGGAGTGTGGGCAACTATAGTGGCATGTATATGGGAGCAAAGGAACTTTTTTGCCTTTAGTCAAGGGGCGGTAGATGTGGAGGAGATTTTTCAGAAAGTCCAGCTTAAGTCCTGGCAGTGGATAAAGCACAGGGGCCCCTCTTTTAGCTATTCTTTTACAGATTGGATGCCGAACCCCCTTATCTGCATTAGAAGCTACAAATAAGTGGGGGAGGATGGTGGTTAAGGGAGAGAGGTTGAGGGTGTGAGGTTATAAGTCCGCTATGTGGTGTATAAAGAAGAGTTTCTAGCTGCAGGTATTCTGATTTAGGGTATGCTTGATACACTTTTTCTAAAGGAGGGCTCATGCTGCAGTGTGCTGTATAAAAACCAACAAGATGATACCTAACGTCTTGATAAGGTTAGGATGATCTTAATTAAAGTTAAGCTTTTGATGTGAAGAAATGAGTATTGGGTAGAGGAAATAAGAAAGAACAGAGTAAGGTGGGCAGGAGTTAGTAGGAGGGATGTGCGGGTTGCAGGTTTGCAAAGCAGCAGGCAAGTAAAGGCCATGTTTGTGCTTTGGTGCTGAAATGCTACAGAAAAGTAAAACAGGTTGCTAGGAGGTATCTGGTGGGTTGCAGGTCTACAAAGGTGAGGGTGGAGAAAGTAAATTGGAAGGCAGGTGATGGAAGAGGGTAGACAATAGGATTTTTTGTGGCAGAGTGATGCTCTACTCAGGTGCTGTAATGACACAGGATAAACTAGATTAAATTTTGCCTATTCTGGTGCTGTAATGACACAGGATTGACACATACATGTGGATTTTCTAATCAAACAAGCATATGTGGTTTGTCAGTGGTGATGAGGATAGCAAGATGGAGTGAATATGCAGGAAGAGTAAAACAGGCTTAGGAGTAAGGATTGGATGGACGAGAGGGACTGTCTCAGGTAGAGGAAACACAAGTGAAGGTTGAACAGATAATGAGGTTGGCGTGATCAGTCTCGGCTTGGAGCCAAGTATGGCAGAGTTTGGCTGTAAAGGTGGTATGCTTCTGCGGTTTAAGAGAGCAACAACTGTTTTGTTTTAAGCTTAGTTTGGTCCAAAGCAGCCTGCTATACTGGTTAGTCTGTTGGAGGGCTACATTACACCAGTAAACGTACCAGTTGTGCATGGCATAATCAATGGTTCGGAACAAACTTACAACATTTGGCTCTCTGAAGGCAGCCAACATAGTCTGGAAAAGAGTTAAATGTCTCCTTTTAATTTAATTTTATTCTTTGCTGATAAAAAAATAAATAAAAACAATTAAAGAAAAGTCAAATTACTTAAAGTGGAAAAGGCAAAGAATGGGAGCGAATATATGCTAGAAACATGTGCTAGAAACATGTGTTGGTGAATTGTGTATGTTAATTTGAGTTAGTGAGTGTATTTTGGTAAATTTTGTCTGAAAAATACTGCACTGGACTAAGACATATCTCTTGCTTTGGAGTCTTAAAGAAACGAGCTTTTAAATAATTTACTATATTTATTTTATTAGAGTTTTATGATGCATAATATTTTGAGAGCGTGCTAATCTTAATAATATTGTATGTATATGTATCTATAATATATAGTATACCTAAATTATTATATAGAATTTATTCAATGAAAATTGTGATAGTAATAACATCTAATTAGGCGTTACAGCTTTCAGTAGAGGTTTTTACTTGTGAATTGTTGAAAATCGTTTGATTTTTTGTTTAATCACAAGGAATAAAAAATATTAGATTTTTGTTCCAGTAACTACGATATGTTCGAGAATGGTCTTTGTGTGAAGATGGATCAGAAAATAATGGTGGAAGAGACAGGATTGTGGTGTCACATGAAATTGCGTTATTTAGTAAAAGAAAAAAAAATGTCTTAAACTTCTTAAAACTAGACACTCAAAAATTTTAATTTTGTTATAATTCTCCCTTTGAAAACTTTATTCACGATAGGAAAATACCTTAAATTTCAGTTATTTTAAATTTGGTGATTAATTAGGTAAATTTTATTATTCGCTCCCTTTTTAAATGTTGTATTTTGAAAATTTATACTTTTTATTTAATTGTAATTTCCAAGTTTCAAAACAACATTAATTACTTTTTTATTATTTATATCTTTATCTTTCAGCTAATCTTTAATCTATCTATACTAGAAATCTATCTATATTACAAATGGAACCTCTTCTAGGAAAGGTTAATATTATAAGAGAAATTTGATGTGACCCCAATGTTCACGTTATTCAATTATCCTTATAATATTAAATCAAAAATACAAAGTAAGAAGATTTTCATATTTGAATTGTATTTATTCAATTTATAATCTCCGAATTTTTTTACATATAATTAGAAGCTAAAAATATTCTACAATACTGCTGCTTAGACATTATCATATTTCTATACCCATTTATACTTTAGGAATTTAAAATATAAAAAAAAAAACAATATACAAGTGCTGAAATACTACATTATCATATTTCTATTCATCCAATTCATAATTTATGAATTCTTAGATACAAAAATATAATAATCATGTTCAATATTGTTTCTTCCTTATGATAGTGGCGTTTTTTTTAAAACAAAAGTAATTATTATTCTCGGTTGTTTTTTTGACTGATAAGTTCTTAGCTTATTTCATGTGTTGGAATAATATTACAACAATACAATAGTGTATTTTCAGAGGTATAAATCTGCCATCTTCCCTTTTATATGTTTATTCATTATAATTTATGTTATGCTTTTTGCACCCTTAACCTCAGTTCATTTTTTTATTGTATTTTGTATAATAATGTTATGTTATTAGTATTATTGTCACAAATTCATTAATATATATTTCCAATTTTTTACTTTACTATTTCTCATTTTATTACTACATTACTTTGTAGGGTGATAAAATGTTATGAAATTATACAAGTGTTACTACATTCACTACAATAAAAACATGAAATAAAAACCAATTTTAAAAACAAAAAAAATTAATTGTTATAATAACTAAATTAGAGACTATTTTAGAAAATAAAAAAAATGGTTTCTAAATTAGTTTCTATTATTGTTAAATGGTTTCTAAATTGGAATCTAATTAGCAACCAAGGTTTTAACTACCAATTATTTAGTTTCTAAATTTGGTAGGAAAAACCTTAATTGCTAATTAGATACTAATTTAGAAAAATTAATTTCTATTTCATTGTTTTCTTGTAGTGATTTGGAAATTGGAATTAATATAATATTTTTCAAACATGTTCTATTTTGTATGATTGTTTATAAACATTTTTTCTTTTTAACTAAATAACATTACAATATTCATTTGTTTTTAAAGTAGTTACAGAGAAAGTAGTATGACAGGTACAAATCAATCTTTCCTACTTCATATGTTATTGTTCTCTTAATTGATGTTATTTAGATTTAAAAAGTCATTTGTTGTGTTACTTGACATTTGTTGACATTAGATTTTATATTGTTCAACACTGCAATTGTGGCAGCCAAAGAAAAGCAATTTAAAATTCCATTATTTTACTCTCTTTTTTTGTTTTTTTTTTTAATAATTGGAACGTTTTCAAAACAAATAGAACATGAAATGCAAACTGATAATAAGTATAATATATTTCAAGGTGTACCTTTGATAGTAACAAATTCTAACTGTTCCAATAGATTTTGTTCTTTATTGGTAAGATTTTTAAACTTTTGTTCTATACAAATCCTTTAGGACATGCTATGCTATGCTCTCTAAGTGATACTTTGCTACCTTATCTCAAAAGCTATTTATTTAATTCAAATGTGATAGTTAGAACTTTTCACTTATTCATTCCTACATATATGTTTATAGGTTTTTATAATATTGAGTGTTGTCATATTGACAAGTGTTGACTCTATCTTTCCATTGTCAACATCAAAAACTTGGCAGCTACACTTTTCTTTTTTTATCATTTCTTATTTTATTTGTTAATATTTATAAGTTGTGTCAAATTTAATATTTAATCATTGTGATTGTGATTCTAGAATATAAATTTTATTCATTCTAATTTTTTTAATTTATTATTATATGCAGAAATTGATTTATCAGTCATATTGTTTTTTCATATTTGATTACATATATCAAAACAATATAATTTTGTAAATATTTTTTTATTTTTACTTAAAAATATAAAATCATAGTTGCCTTTCTATAAAAAGTCTCGTGCATTGCATAGGTCACGTACTAGTTGATATATATATATATATATATATATATATATATAAAAGAATTTTTATTATATTTATTGTTTATTTTCTAAAAAAAACTTATACAATACATAAAAAAGAGAGAAAATAAAAAGTTGGTAATATTTAATAATTTAAAAATAAATTTATACCATCTTTTATTTTTAACTTAATTTCCGTTTAGTTCCTATAGTTAATTTAGTCTTTAGATTTTTTTAAAAGTTAAATATTGTTCAATTTTTAAAAAATAATTATTGTGGTTCTTTAGGTTAGATTTTCTTCATTATAATAGAATTTTTTCAATAATCCGGCCACTACACATGGAATTATAGGTGTTTTGACCACATTAAATCGTTTTAAGAAAAATTGGAACCATCACATTTAATTGTTTTTAAAAAATTTCATATCATATTAAACTTTTTTAATGGGATCGAATTGAACTTTTAAGAAAAAGTTAAAACAGATTAAACTACTTTTTAAAATATGGAGGATGAAATTGATTTTTGACCATTAATAATAGAGAGAAAAAAAAAGGATAACTAAACCTTTATCTTTTTACTGGTTTATAATGTATAATAAATAAAAATGAACAATTAATTTTTTTAGAAAAAGAAAAATGTCGTTCAATTTACACGGTTTGTGATTTGAAATTATTCACAATGTCCTTTGTTGAAAAGTATATATGGTGTTATAATTTAAAATTGTTGACAAAAAAAAGGCATGGTTAGTAATAAGCAAGTAAGCATGCATGGTGGTTGATATAGGGATGTATATAGGATAAAGTAGGATGGTAGGTTGTTGGGGATAGAAGAGTATGAATTGGATTAGCAATGAAGTGAGGGAGCATAATTGGTATTGCATGAATCTTGAGTACGTCAGAGAATCTAAAAGAAAGAAAGAATACGTGCATGGAATATGGAATATGGAATATGGAATATAATCTATCCTCAAATCAATGCCTATCATCATGCTGTCGTTCTCCCATTCTGTTTTTCTTCCTCTTTCAGTCCACAACACACTCTCCCACCACCATCCCAACCTATTCAATTTCTAGTCAGACATTTTTTAGTGTATCATACTCCTCCATTCATGCGTGTTTCTTGCTACACCATCACTCTCTTCTTCTTCTTCTTCTTCTTCTCTTAGCTATGTATTTCATTTTCCTCATTTCTTTAAAAACGAAATACAAGTGGGTTCTTAGATTAATTATTATTTTTTATTTTAAACTTATCAAGTTATACATCTCACTTAAACTCACACTCCAAATTTTAACAATAATATGTCACCACATTCAAAAAATTATTACTAAAAATAAAAAATAAAAGAGATACAAACGATTATTCTTTTACTCCAATGTTCTTTTTTTATTTATTTTAATAATTAGGAAAAAGGACATTGTAAACAAAAGAAAAAGATCTTTCAATAATATTTACTTATATTTATTTTTTTATTCAAAAAATATTTATATTTTAAAAAAACATTGAAGTACTATTATGACATCACTCTAAATAATAAACAAACTTTCTTTGTTCATTTAATCAAATCAATTCCATCTATCAATACATTTTTCACTCATTTCTACTGTATTTTTGCTAAATAAAATCAAATTATTTCTCATTTCATTTACTATATTTTTTATTCACTTAAAATAAGCTTCCACTTTCTTCGGTACGAGTGATTTATTAACTGAGGTCGAATTTGAAATTATATGTGAAAATTGTGTATATTTAATTTAGCTGATTTGAGATAATTTTTAGAAAAAAGTTTTGAAACAAAGTAGAAATGAAAAAAAAGAGTAGTAAATAAATATATTATTATTTAGTATTATTATTATTTTAAATTAATAATAATTTTTAATAAATAATTTATTTTAAGTTTGTCTACGAATCTTTTCCTTTTTTAACCTATTTTTTTATATATTTTATACAAATACATATATAGATAATTATGACATTACAGGAAAAATAAATTATCAACATTTGTTAATTCAATAAATTGGTTGTGTTAAATTTTTTTAATTGGTATAATTTTTTTTTTAAAATGATATATATATATATATATATATATATATATATATAAACTAAAATAATAAAAAATATTTATATATTAATGTTATACATATATAAAAAAATTTAAGAGATAAAAAAGGTGTTAAACCAAACTAACTCACTTTTATTCATTTTTTCATGTCACAGCCGAACAAGACAATGTACAAGGAAAATAAAGGATTAGAGATAAATTTAAAATGTAGTTTAATTGCACTTTTATTCTCCAATAATCTCTTTTCATACTTTTTTTGTATCACCAATTTAGTGTTCCGTTTTTAAAATTAATTGTACGAATTTCACTTCCACATTTTAATTGATATTTTGTTATTGAGGTACTGCTCTCTTCTGATTTGACAATACACGTGACACTTGCATACACGTGACACTTGCATAGACAATTGATGGTCATTCTAATTTGATTGATAGAACCTATTATATTTTTAAGAACAACAAAATTTACAACGTATTTTAATTTATAGTTTATAAATTTTACATAAGTCATTCTTGTTGCATTAGGTAGGCCTCCTTACCAATTATAATTGTGTTAATTTTTATTTATTTAATAGTATTAACATTTTATTATTTTATTTTTCTAAATAAAAATACCATAAATATTATAATATTAAAATAAATAATATAATATAAAAGTGACGTGACATGATGGAAAAGAACTTTAGAATTTAGGTGAGATTGGAATATGCAAAAAAAGGATTGAAAAAAAAAAGTATAAAAGGAGTTTTTTTTTCATAAAACTAAAAAATTGTATAGATCACGATTTAAAAAGACTTACTATATTGCTACCAAACAATTTTCTAATCGTCGTTAAAATTATTAAATTTAGATGACGGTTTAACATATTATCTATTAATAGATGAGGTTTCTAACATAAATTTTTATTTACATACAAGAATATCAATGATGTTTTTGACTAAATCGTTATTTTTATTGTCAATTAGATACACAAAACTATTCACAAAGATTGAGGATAATTGGGGTTGAAATCATTGTCTATTAGCACACATAAATAATGTTTGTGGCATTAACCGTCGTTTATATGACACATAGACGACGATGTTGATTTGAATTGTCGTTTACCCTTTTTATTAACATGTATACAAAAAATACCAACTAGATTGAACAATAAAACATAAAAACATACAAAACAATAACTAACACATCAAATCAAAATGTAAATTAATCTATAATGTCAAAATTTCATAGAACTAAAAACATTAACTAAAACTGATATTAAAAACATAAGACGAATAAATCACTAGTACAAGATATCAAAACCACGACCCCACATTTTAGGCATTTTTACGGCTAGACGATGTCATTTAAAACGCTGTGATATTTTTGAAATTAACTTTCTTTAAGAAGGCGGCTATTTGGTATAGTCACATTCTTAAAACAAAAGCTTTGTTTAAGAATGCGACTATACCAAATAGCCGCTCTATTATACAATTTTTTTTTATCCTAACACAGAGCGCGCCACTTACGCTTTCATACTTCCTTTCTCTGGCGCTTCGTTTTCTCTTTTACTCTTCTGCTTTGATGCTTCCTCGAGCCTACGTTTTCTTCTTCGTGTCATTGGTAAGTTCATTTTGAGCTCTCTACTTCTTGTTGACCATTGGTTTTTGTACTTTTTTTGTTTCTCTTATATGTATCTATTTTGCCATTGCTCGAAGGTCACCACTGTTTCATTGCCACACTGGTGTTTGGGTTTTCACTGTGCTTTATTTAAAAAACAATTGATTGAAAGCTCGATTCAACCTATTGAATTGGCCTTGACTATGAGCTCAGCCAAATTTAGCTTTTTAAAATCCTTTCCAAAACCATCAAGTGTAAAACAACCGATTGAAACGACAAATCAACAGGTTATTTTTCACTACTTTGAAAAACAATTTTCTTTTGAAAGAACTTGATTGATTCAATTTTGGATTAAGCTAAGAGTGGATTGAAAAATTCTAATCTACCCAGAACCCATGCCCACAAGCAGCAACCTTGTCTTCAAGCAATCTTCATGGATTTTGTTCCTACCGGTTGACTCCCTTCGTTGGTTGACTCTAACAGCTACTTTGGCCCTTCGATCTTGCTTGAGAATCGTGCCTTCTTGATCAAGAAACCTCTCACCTGCAAAGACAAAGGGGCGCCCTAGCGACCGTTTGCACTCTGACGCTCAAGTCAGTATTAGGGCAAAGAAACACCAAGAGTGTATATCAGCTTCAGTGTTAGAAACTACGTACCTTACCAGGGTTTTGGGCACCCTTTATATAGGCTGAAACTAGGGCTTACCTTTTCGTCGTTACCCTTGACTAGGGTTCCTTGGAGAATGTCCTTGCGTCGCAATTCATAGTATCTTAGCGTATCTGGCACATGAACTTCCCTTAACTGGAGTGCAACGAATGTCAGAGTGGCCGCTTGGGTACCAACTTGTGCACCTAATCTCTAGCGCCATCTACTTCTTGGGTGCCCTAAGTATTCACGTGCCATGCATGCATCTTTCCTTGGAAACCCTAACCCTCATGGGCCTTAATGCTTCCTAGGATTATTCATACGTGTTGCGCCTTCATGTGTCATAGACACCACGTGCATGGATCCCTCGTGGCTTAGGCTTCCCACATATCTCTTGTCTTTAACTGTTATCTTAACAAAGCTCTAGGGCCCACCTTACGTGGCCTTCTACAACGCTCAGACGACCGATGTCCGATCTTCTCCCTCTACTAGCGAGGTTCGATCTCGTTCTCTAATCATCGGGGCTTAGGGTACAAATACCAAAGACTAACCAATTCCCTGGTAGGTGTGTCTGGGGCCCATCTCACGTTGCCTCCTTCCATCACCAAGCATCGATGCAAGATGTCTGAGGTCAGTCTCTGGGTTGATGACCGAGGACTGGTCGGGAAACAAGCCCCCCAGTCTCGATCTGTAACTTGTTTCAGTAAAGAGACTAAGTGATCACGCTGGGCGACCTACGTGGTGCTGGGTGACGGGCGTGAACAGTACACCGAAGTGACATCCCATCATTTTTTCATCAATCAACGTACACGTGTCGGGATCGATGGCTGAGACTTGTTGGCGCTCGAACTTCTTCGTGCACTGTTTAAACACTTTAACCCTGACGCTTTCACCACTATTTCATCACCCTTGCTTACTCGATCCTTCAATTGGCATTTGCGGAAAAACGCTCTCCTCTCTTTCCTCGAAAGCTCAAACCCTCGTTGCTCAATCTTCGAAAGGTATGATTTTTGTTCCCGATCATCTCGTCCTTCATGATTTCACTGCTAGTAATATGCTTGTATCTACCTGGGACTGTTTATGATCTCTGTTGTATCGCTCTGCACATTCATTTCTACTGTTCATGCTTCGAGTCTCTGTTTTCTGGGTCTCTTCTGGTTTCGTCGAGTTAAGCCATTTTTGACCTTCTAAAGTTTCTCTTTTTCTTCTCCATTTTAGCTTTCTCATCCAAGATGACCAAACGAGCCAAACGAGTTCCCGAACCGGCTTCTCCGTCAGACTCCAACTCCACTTCGGCTTCATCCCCAATTCCAACCTCCTCCCCAGTTCCTCCTCCCCCTGCCTCATTTATAAATCCCTTTATCGCTGGGCGCCGGTGGACCTCTTAGAGGAAACATCCACTTTCACAACCTTGGGGAGCATAGCGGCTTATAGGAAGAGGAAAACCTGCCACCCGTCACGTGTTTTTGGCAAAGACCATGACAAGTTCGTGCGGGTAGTGGCCTGTCGCGAGGGTGAGCCAATATGTTCCGATGAAGCTTCTGACCCCGACGACCCCTTCTGTTTTATCTATTCCACCATCTTTCGAAGACTAGGGCTTCGTTTACCCCTTACTCCTTTCGAACGCACACTCCTGACCGAGGTAAACGTAGCCCCTGCCCAACTACATCCCAATAGTTGGGCATTTGTAAGGGCTTTCGCCATCCTCTGTCATGGCCTTGGTCTTACGTCGTCGGTAGTCGTTTTTCTCTTCTTCTTTGAAGTTAAGGACCTCGGGAAGAAATTGTGGGTTAGCTTTAATGGGGTGGCGGGGATGGTGCTTTTAAAGTTCTTCCAACAATCATATAAGGGGTTCAAGAAGAGCTTATTTAAAATTAGGAGTAATTAGAGGGACCCCGCCCTCCTTGATGGGTTCCCCTTGTATTGGACTGAAAAACCTAATCTTCAGAGACCCCGAAGTCTTGAGGACATAACCCCTCAAGAGCAGGGGGTGTGCGAGTTCCTCTCTGGACTCTCTGCCCCCTTCAATACTTTGGAGTTGCTCAAACATGACTTTAGCCCAAAGAGTCTTAAGGCGTATACTAGTATTCCCCTTTTACTTCTTACGTCTCACTTTTGATTGCGGTCTCTCTGGTCGTTTATTCCCCATGTTAAATTGTTGTCTATGTGCAGATATGGGCTTCAGTAACGACAAAAAGAAGAAACTGGCCGATCTACTGGCCAAGCGAAAGGCGATCGCTGTCAGGGAGGGTACTTCAATGCCCATTGCCCCCTCAACCTCGACCGCTCCAGCCCCTCACCCAATCGAACCAGCCTCCGCTGCTGACAGGCCAGGAGGGGTGGTGGTCGTCGATACTGACGACGAGGAGATGTGCACTGGCCTCGTTTACAAAAGGTCAAGAGTTGGTGAGGTCGTGGCTCCTTCGGCTCTTGCATCGGGAGGGTCCCCAGCCTTTATGGACCATCCTCCCATCGCCTCCTCTCCCCTCCCCCTTGTCGCGCCTGAGGGCGGAGGGGAGAGTGCCCTCGAAGGCCAAGAGACGCCCTCCACTTCACCACTCCCTTTGCTGCTCCAACAAATATTCAACCGCTTCCAAGGTCAAGAGGTGGCAGAGGGTTTAAGTGGCAATCTCCTTCGGGGTCGTATGGTCGATGTCCTTGGGGACCTCTTGATTGCCTCCAACCTTGCGCTCAACAAGACCCAAGAGGCCGAGGACCTTAAAGAGGAACTCATCGCTAGGACCAAAACCTTCACCAACCGCGAAACCGCCATGTACTTGGAGCTGGCAAGCCCTCGCCAATCTGAGAAGGACGCCAAAAAGGCCCTTCATGATAAGGGCCAAGAGGTAGTTGAACTAGAAGCGAAGATCTTGCCTTTCCATACCCGTGCAGTCGAGCTCGAGGATCTGGTGACCGAACTGAAGGGCAAAGTGGCCAATCTGAAGGAGAGGGCCACACAGCGCGAGATCCTTCTGGGGCGAGTTGAGGGCGAGTTGGCTTAGAAAACCGAGTCTTTGGCTGGGACAATCGGGTCCTTCAAAAAGACAGAGGCGGAGATTACGAACGATGTTGCTGACGCTTATGGTGAGGGGTTCCAAGATGCCATTGCTCAGTTTGTCTGCGCGCACCCCGAGGTGGATCTTACCCCCTTCTGTGAGTCCAAATGCGTCGTTGACGGGCAAATTGTGCCACGATGATGACTCTATTTTATAATTTTTTCTTTGTTGACGAACTAACTTTCTTCCACGTGCACTTGTATATGTATTTATCTTCAGTTTAACCATCGTTTTTACTTGCTTCGCTCTCCATACAGAGCCTTTGATTTGGGTTCGCCCTTTAGGGAGCACGTTTCGTATGTTGTTCGGTTCGGGGGTTAATACGCAAGAGGGAACGCATGTCTCCCCCCCCCCTTTGTGTTTCAAACCCGAGTGAATGATTCCTTGCGGTATAAAGTTGTTCCTACCAGAAACTTGAGCACCTTCGTGCGTCTCTTCGAACGGTGGAACGCGAACCTTCGAACCTGCTCCTTCTCCCGTGAAGATTTCCTGCAACACAGAGACAAATGGCGTGCTCGCGGCCGTTTGCACTCCGACGCTCAAGTCAGTAAACGAGGCAGAAAATACCGTGCACCTCCGTATCAGAACAGGGCAACAACCGTGCTCTTGGAAGTGCGTAACTGAATTCTCTCTTATTGCCTCTCAAGTTCACAAGTGCGTGCAGTTTGCCAAATGACAGAGTATCTGGAAAATGTACCTTATGTTGTTTCTCTTGTTCCTTATATAACTTTGCCCACATTTCTGCCACGTGGCTTCTCTGACTTAAGCTTACTAACGAGCGCACCTCACGACGCTGCATTCCAGACTTAGGAGTACCCCAGCGCGTGCGGTAGCCCTATTGGAGTGCTGGCGCGCCTAGGGGTGACTACATGGGAGCCAACTGATGCACCCGTCTCTGAGTCACTTCCCTTGAGTTGCTCACGTACCCTGCATGTAGACACCCCTCTGGGGCGTGGCCTCTTACAGGTCGTATCTGCTCCAGAGGGCATCAACGGTGGTGCGGTCTGCCGTATTCCTACACCTCATGCGCGGATAAATCGTGGATTGGGGCTCTTCTTATTGGTACTGAAGGTGTGGCTTTAAATCCACCTTTCTCAGCTATGCTCGCTTCCAGACATACCGAGCCCCGAGGTCTCCAGGCCTCTACCGTGCCGCCTTCTTCTATGCCGCCCCCTCCACGGTCATTTCTACCTGTGGGTATCGGGGGTGGCACCATCTAGGCCAAAGCACGTTCTCAGTACAACTGGTTACACCTTCGAGGTGGGCAACGCCTATGGTAGTCGAGGCCCTACAATGGTCGATGCCCAAAGCTGGCGACGCCCAAGGCCCGTAAACACTCGAAGTGGTCAACATATTGACTTTTCCTCTTGGAGCCCTTGGTGGGTCCTACCACATGTTGACTTTGGTCAACGCTCGAAGATGGGTCGGTACACAAGCCCCCAAGTCTTGAGCTGATAACTTGTTTTTAGTGAAAAGAATAAGGCCTCGCCCTACCATCTACGTGGCATTCTGGTGATGGGACGTTCCTGTGCTTGTGACGTGACAACTTAAGTGCTGGTGATGGGATGTTCATCTTCTTCCTAAAGCTCTTGCGATTCCTTCCCCACAAAGCTCGCGCCTTTCAACAATCAATGCATCAAAGGTACGATTCTTACCCATTGCTTGCCCTTTAATCTTACTATTTTGTACTGTAAACTACTTGGGACTGTTTAAATTCCTGCATTTACGCCCTTCCTCTCGTTCCTTCATTTCCTCTGTTTTCTGATCTTCTCGCAGGGGTAGGGGTTTCTGGGTTTTCCTCTCATTTCAACACCACGACCCTTTGTTTACTAAACCCTTGTTCTTCTTTATGCTCAGCTTTCTTTGCTGCATCATGGCGCGTACCAAAAGCACCGCCAACCCTCCACCTCCCAGCCTCAACTACAAATCCCAGTACCCTTGGGCCTCTGTCGAGTTGCTTGTTGAGACCTCGACCTTAACCTCCTTATCTGATTGGCGGGCCCATGTAGGCGACCCAAGCGTTTACAAATTCAGCGCCTTCACCAAGAGGCACGACGCCTACATATTCGTTCGTCCTTGCACACCGGGTGAGCCCGTTTGTGTGGACGATCGGTCAAACGATGGGGAGGCCTTCTTCTTCTTCTACGAGATTGTATTCAAACGCATAGGTCTGCGTCTTCCTTTCCCGGGTTTTGAGAGGGAGCTCCTCACATAAATAAACGTCGCCCTTGCCCAGCTACACCCTAATAGCTGGGCCTTCGTCAAGGCGTTTGGAATCCTCTATGGATATTTTGGCCAGCCCCCTTCTGTAGACATATTCCTCCACTTCTTTGAGGTCAAAAAACAAGGGAAAAGCCTCTGGGTCAGCTTCAGCGGCATCGCCGGGAGAATCCTTCTATCCGTGTTCCAACAATCCTATAAGGGATGGAGAGGGAAGTTTTTCATAGTGTGTTGTACTGACCACGACCGCACAACACTGGACGACTTCCCTCTATACTGGGTGAAGGAGCCAGGATTGACCAAGCCCAAATCCCTAGATGAACTACCCTCTACCGATCGAGAGGTGTGCTTGGTCTTGGCCAGCGTGGGGGTCTTAGACACTGCTGAGCTGATAGAACGTGAATATGACTCTGCAGCCTTCATCCAATACCTTAGTATGGGAACTACTCCCCACTCACCCTCTTCAATTTTTGATTCTGCTAGTGTCTACTCTTGTCAATTTGTGAACTGTTTGTCTGCTTTAGGTCTCCATCTAGGCCAAAGCACGTTCTCAGTACAACTGGTTACGCCTTCGAGGTGGGCGACGCCTATGGCAATCGAGGCCCTACAATGGTCGACGCCCGAACCTGGCGACGCCCAAGGCCTATAAACACCCGAAGCGGTCAACAAATTGACTTTTCCTCTTGGAGCCTCTGTTGGGTCCTACCACATGTTGAATTTGGTCAACGCCCAAAGACGGGTCGGTACAAAAGCCAAGGGGTGGCTGATCTCGATCATGCCACAAAAGTCAAGGAACGAGTCGTTGGTATTTGAACCATATTTCTCTTTGCCTTGGTGGATCTGCACGAGAGGCTTATTGGGAATACCAAACGACCCCTGTTCTCAGTGTATCACTTTAAGGATAAAGGTTCATTTCGTTTCGCGAACCATACTATTCGTCGCCTTAGTGAACTTACACGAGAGGGGCTTATTGGGAATACCAAGCTACCTCTGGTCTCCGTGTATCACTTCAGGGAAGAGGTTCATTTCGTTTTGCGAACCATACTATTCTTCGCCTTGGTGAACTTACACGAGAGGGGCTTATTGGGAATACCAAACGACCCCTGTTCTCAGTGTATCACTTCAAGGATAAAGGTTCATTTCGTTTCGCAAACCATATTATTCTTCGCCCTGGTGAACTTACACGAGAGGGGCTTATTGGGAATACCAAGCTACCTCTGCTGTCCGTGTATCACTACAGGGAAGAGGTTCATTTCGTTTCACGAACCATACTCGCCCTACTGAACTTACACGAGAGGGGCATATTGGGAATACCAAACTACCTCTGTTCTCCGTGTATCACTTCAGGGAAGAGGTTCATTTCATTGCAATGCACATTTCTTAACTGAATAAATTTTATTCGGGCGACCTCGTTAAAAAACCCTCTTAAGGGAAAAAGAGTGTCTCCTTAACATGTACAATGCAAGATTAACTAAAATAAAACTTTAGGTTGGTCGCGTTCCAAGTGCGAGAGATCGCGCCGCCTTCTAATGTTTCGAGCCTGTATGCTCCATTCCCAAGGGCATCCGTTATTCTAAAAGGACCGGTCCATTTGGGAGATAGCTTGTTCTCTAACTAGTACGGGTGGGCCTTCCTCATCACCAGGTCGGCGACCTGGAACTGTCGAGGTCTCAGCTTAGAGTTGTACTTGTACTCCACCCTCATTTTCAAGGCTTATGCCTTAATCCTTGCTTCCCCCTCACTTCATCCAGTAGGTCTAAGTTCACCTTTCTTTCCTCGTTTGATTCCTTGGTAACGAAATTTTGGAAATGTGGTGAGTTCTCCTGGATTTCTACTGGGATCATAGCGTCTGAACCGTACACCAAGCTAAATGGCGTTTCCTTGGTTGTGGACTGAGGGGTAGTGTTGTAGGCCCACACGATTCTAGGAACTTCTTCGGCCCAGGTCCCTTTGGCTTTGTCCAACCTTCTCCTCAGACCTCTGAGCAGAACTCGGTTGGCCGACTCGACCTGTCCGTTAGTCTGGGGGTGCTCTACTCCGTACATAGCTTACCCAATTGCTGGCTTGCAAACTGGGTACCATTGTTGGATACCAACCTCTTCGGGATTCCGAAGCGACACACTATATTTTTCCATACGAAGTGCTGAATTTTATGGGTTGTGATCTGTGCCACTGGCTCAGCCGCGATCCATTTCGTTAAATATTCTATGGCAACCACGAGGTACTTCATCTGCCATACCGCCAAAGGGAAAGGCCCTAGAATATCGATTCCCCAAGTATGAAATGGCTATGGGTTGTAAATTAATCTCAACTCTTCTGGGGGTGCCTTGTGCCAATCAGCATGTTGTTGGCACTGCTTGCACCGTTGGGCATATCTTGTGCAATCTTCCCTCATGGTTGGCGAGTAATACCCTGCACGAATGGCCTTTGACGAGAGAGATCGGCCACCGATATGGCTACCGCATATCCCTTATTGTAGTTCCACCATGATGCGCGTGCATTTCTCGCCATCCACGCATACCAGTATAGGATGGGTGAATCCATGTCTGAATAGTTTCCCGTCGATCAGGGTGTACTTGCTAGAATTTTTCTTAATTTTCCGAGCTTCCGCAGGCTCTACCGGGAGTATCTCATCGGCTAAATAGCGTTGGTAGGCCGTCATCCAAATTTCTCCTGAGTCAACTTGATAAACTTGCAGCGCTATTTCCCCAGCAACCGGGTACCTGCTTATTCTGGATGTTTTCACTATTTCTTGCATTAACGATCGATGAATCCTTCTCGTCCCTTCAAATGTGCTAATCTGCTGGATTTCTGTCGTATTGCCCGTGGAGGTTCGAAGTGTCTTCAGGGTCTCTGAATAACCGTCCTCTTTCTGCCCCCCTTGCCTGAACTGGCGAGTTTTGCAAGCAAGTTAGCTCGGGCATTTTGTTCTTTGGGTACATGGACTAATTCGAACATATCGAACGACTCCTTCAGGACTTGGACTTATTCTAGGTATGCGGCCCTCTGAGGATCTTTAGCCTGGTATTCCCCCGTGACCTGACTTGTAACTAACAAGGAGTCGCTCTTTGTCGACAACCCCTTTGCTCCCATCTCCTTAGGTAACAACATTTCTGTGATCAGGGCCTCGTACTCCGCCTGGTTGTTGTTGGCCTTGAAGGCGAACCGTAAGGCCTGCTCAATTAGCAACCCATCCGGTCCCTCCAAGATTATACCTGTTCTACTACCTTGTTGGTTTGAGGATCCATCTACAGAAAGTACCCACCTGAAATCTGCCCCTTCATGGTGTGTGGCTGTCGAGGAGAGTTCTACTATGAAGTCAGCATAGATCTGGCCCTTGATGGGGCCTCTAGGTTCGTAGTGTAAGTCGAATTCCGATAGTTCCACCGCCCATCGCGCCATTCTTCCTGCCACATCCGGTTTTTGCAAAACTTTGCGGATTGGAAGGTCTGTCATCACCATCACAGTGAAGCTCTGGAAGTAGTGGCAGAGTCTTCTTGCTGAGAATACCACCGCTAAGGCTGCTTTCTCTAAGGCCTGGTATCTCACCTCCGACCCCTGCAATACCTTGCTGACAAAATAGATCGGCCTCTGGACCCGGTCTTGCTCCTACAATAGGACCGAACTAATCGCCCTTTCCGTGACTGCGAAGTATAAGCAGAGCAGGGTACCTAACTTCGGCTTGCACAACACTAGAGGGCTGGCCAGGTATTCCTTCAATTTTACGAATGCCTCCTCACACTTGCGGGTCCAGACGAACCTGTTGTTCCTTTTCAGGCACTGGAAATATGGGTGTCCCTTGTCTCCCCCTGTCGATACGAACCTGGACAGAGCTGCCATATGCCCTGTTAGCTGCTGCACTTCTTTTACTGAGATTGGGCTCCTCATAACTATTATGGCAGCGCCCTTCTCAGGATTGGCCTCTATTCTTCGTTCAGTGAGTAGGAATCCTAAGAATTTTCCTGCTTCTATCCCAACACACACTTTTTCGGGTTCAGCTTTAGCCTATACTTTGCTATTGTGGTGAATAGCTCTTCCAAATCGGCTACGTGTTGTTCCTTTTGCTGAGAAGTGACCACCATATCATCTATGTGTGCTTGGACATTTCGCCCTAACATGGATGTTAGCACTCTGTCCATCAACCGCTGGTAAGTGGCTCCTGCGTTTTTTAGCCCAAAGGGCATGGCCTTATAGCAATAGCAAGACTGTTCCATCATGAACGCGGTCTTGCATTCATCTCTGGGGTGCATCATAATCTGGTTGTAGTCGGAGAATGCATCCCGGAAGCTTAGTAACTTACATCCAGAGGCGCTATCCACCAGGGCATCAATACTGGGTAGCGGGTAGGAATCCTTCGGACAGGCCTTGTTGAGGTCTGTGAAATCGATACACATCCTCCATTTTCCATTGGCCTTCTTCACTAGTACCACGTTGGCAAGCCACTCGGGATACTGGATTTCCCTAATGTGGCCAGCCTATAGTAGCTTCTTTGTTTCTTCCCGTATGACTTGACGCTTTTCTCCATTGAACTTTCGCCTTCTTTGGCGGACAGGTCGAACTTTGGGGTCCATAGTGAGACGATGACACAAGAAATTAGGGTCAATACCGAGCATGTCGGCGTTGGTCCATGCGAACGCGTCAAGGTGTCGTGCTATGACCCCCGCAACCTGATACTGTGATTCCTTACTCAAAGACCGCCCAAGTTTAAACATCTTTCCTCCGATCTCCTTCTCTACTACACCTCCGACGGGCTTGGGTCGGGTTTCTCGAACGATCTCTTCGCAGGTCACTCCGTCTTCTCTCGGTGGTTTGGTAGTAACAGAAAACACCCATTTCTTTGTCTTGAGGCTGTTTTTGTAGCACCTTCGCGCCTCCTTCTGGTCAGATTTGATGGTGATCAGTGCTCCCCCAAGGGAAGGCAGTTTCATCTTCATATGCCTCGTGGAGGGTACCGCTCCCAGCCTGTTTAAAGCTGGTCTTCCTAACAATATATTATATGCAGAAGGAGCGTCGACAACGAGGTACCTGATGTTGGCAGTGCGGGAAGACGTGCCATCCGTGAACATTGTCCTTAATTCGATGTGTCCACGAACCACAACCTCGTCCCCCGCGAACCCATACAAGCATCCGGTGTAGGGCCTTAACTGGTCCATGGACAGCCGTAACTGTTTGAAGGTTGTCAAGAACATAACATCTGCCGAACTTCCTTGGTCTACGAGGACGCGGCGCACCCTTCTCCCTGTCGTGACTAACGAGATTACCACGAGATCATTATCGTGGGGTACGACATCCTGAAGGTCGGCTTTCGTGAAGGTGAGGTCGACGTCGGGGATCAGGTTCGTTTGTAGTACCTCTTCTGCCGTCACCCCTCGCGCGTACTTCTTTCGCTGAGAGGCAGTGCTCCCTCCACCTGAGAATCCTCCTGAGATAGTGTTTACCTCTCTGTGGATAGGCACCTCGTGCCCTTGATCTGTTCCCGCTGCTACCAAAACTTGGTCGTCCTGCGGTTCTTGGAGGTAATCTTTCAAGAAACCGTTCTTCACTAGTTCATCTAGTTGATGTGCCAGGGCCAGACAATTGCATAAGTGGTGTCCGTTCACCTGGTGGAACTCACACCAAGCGTTCTTGTTGGGCCCCATCTTCTTATCTGTCTTTGCTGGTACCTTTAATTTCGCCGCTATGTTCGGGATGGCAATCAACTCCTTGAGCTCCACGCGAAAGTTATGCCTTAGGGGAGGATCTCTTCGCGCGCGCATTCTTGTATGGGTCCGCTCATAGGGCTTTTCCGCCCCCTTTTTCTCCGTGGCTGCCTCGTGCACCCACATGGGTGGAGGTCGTGTTGCCGCTCGAGGTCGGGCGGGGCCGACAAGACCTTGTTTCTGCGTTACTCGATCATCTGCGACTATGTGTGCTAACGCACGACGTCTAATCTCTGTGAACGTCTTTGGGTAAAACCTTAGTAGTGACTCACTAAAAGGTCTCGCCAACATTCCCTTGACAAAGGCATGTACTATCATAGCCTCATCAGTGGGCTTCAACCTTACCACTTGAACCCCGAACCTGTTCAGGTAATCCTTCATGGACTCCCCTTGGTATTGTTTGACATCAAAGACGTCATAAGAAAGTCGGGTGGGGGCCTTGTTCACAAGGTACTGTTCCTTGAATAGTGCGACAAACTGGTCGAAGTTGGTGATGTGTCTGTCAAGGAGGCTAACGAACCATTCCAACGTCATGCCCGATAGCGTGCTCATGAGCATTTTACAGTACACGACGTCGGATCCTCCAGTGAGCATCATCTGGGTGTGGAACACTGTGAGATGGGCCTCCGGGTCCTCTACTCCTGTGAAGGAGACTTTCGAGCCCAGGGACGTTGTTGGTAACGTTGTATTCATGATTGCTCATGAGAATGACATGGGACGTGCTTTAACTGGTGCTGGTGGGGCTCGTTTCTCTGTCACGCGTTCCCCTACCTGTTGCAAATCCCTACGCAGTTCTTCATTGGCTCTGCGCAATTCTGCATTGTCTGCTCGGGAAGTCGTTACTTCCGCTTGGAGGGCACGCATTGTATCCAAGATTTGTTGTGTGGTAACGTTGTCCCCTCCGGAGGGTACTCTTCCTGCGGATCCAGCAGCTGCTTGCCTCGTACTCCTCATATTGTTGGTAAAGGCTCTTAACGTGACTGTGAGTGGACCTTGTTTTAACGGGCCCCACAGTGGGCACCAAATGTTCCTGTCGGTTGACTCTCTTTGCCGGTTGACTCTAACAGCTGCTTTGGTCCTTTGATCTTGCCTGAGAATCGTGCCTTCTTGATCAAGAAACCTCTCACCTGCAAAGACAAAGGGGCGCCCTAGTGGCCATTTACACTCCGACGCTTAAGTCAGTATTACGGCAAAGACACACCAAGAGTGTATATCAGCTTCAGTCTTAGAAACTGCGTACCTTACCAGGGTTTTGGGCACCCTTTATATAGGCTGAAACTAGGGTTTACCTTTACGTCGTTACCCTTGACTAGGGTTCCTTGGAGAATGTCCTTGCATCGCTATTCATAGTATCTTAGCGTATCTGGCACACAAACTTCCCTTAACTGGAGTGCAACGAATGTCAAAGTGGCCGCTTGGGTACCAACTTGTGCACCTAATCTCTAACGCCATCTGCTTCGTGGGTGCACTAAGTATTCACGTGCCCTAAGTATTCACGTGCCATGCATGCATCTTTCCCTGGAAACCTTAACCATCATGGGCCTTAATGCTTCCAAGGATTATTCATACATGTTGCGCCTTCATGCGTCATACACACCACGTGCATGGATCCCTCGTGGCTTAGGCTTCCCACATATCTCTTGTCTTTAACTGTTATCTTAACAAAGCTCTAGGGCCCACCTTACGTGGCCCTTTACAACGCTCAGACGACCTATGTTCGATCTTCTCCCTCTACTGGCGAGGTCCGATCTCGATCTCCAATCATCGGGGCTTAGGGTACAAATACCAAAGACTAACCAATTCCCTGGTAGGTGTGTCTGGGGCCCATCTCACGTGGCCCCCTTCCATCACCAAACATCGATGCAAGATGTCTGAGGTCAGTCTCTGGGTTGATGGCCGAGGACTGGTCGGGACAGATTTGGATACATCAAAGCTTCAAGTTCAATAATCTCCCCCTATTTGATGAAGAAAAATCCCTGGTTTGCTTAGGATGTTCTGTTTCAATTTGACAATACCTGCAAAACACAAAATGTGCATGTACCAGAGGTAATCATTTCTAGATATCATTAGCACCACGTAACCAATTTTCACTTAGTGATTCCCATAAGGAAAATCAGCAAAATCAGTGTAAAAACTAGTGAAAACAAGGTGCAAATCAAAGTTTATGCAGCAGTTTTCAAATCAGAATAAAGCATCATATAAACTAAGTTTTAAAGTTGAATATAAGCTCATGCAAACCCTAAACTTCTCCCCTTATTTGTCTTCACAAATAGACTTTAAGGAGGGATAAAGAACAACATTAAAAAGAGAGCAAAAAAAATTGTTCAGATGATAAACCAGAAATAGAAAAAAGCTTAAAATTTTCTTCAATCTTCTTGGCCATATTGCAACTCAAATAGTTGGTTCTGCACAACTTCAATATGCTCATCCAGGCTTTGAAATCTTGCCACACAAAACTCATGATGAGTTCTTTGATCATGTGCAAAGTTGTCCAACCTATTCAACACAAGCCTCTCAAATGGAGACATGGATGTGATTTGTTCTTCCATGTTCACATCACTTGGACCAGCTTCATGGGCACCAACAGGTTCATCACTAGTAGCAACAACTTCCCCTTCATTCTCTTCTCCATTGTGAGCTCCATTTGATGAGCCAACTTGGACACCATCTTTGTTCACCCATCTTCCATTAATTTTTGTGAATCCCATTTTACTCAGGGATCCATTATTGATTTCACTTGAGGTTTTGACAATTTCAAATTGCTCTTCTTCCAGATCCACTTTAAAATAGTGCAAAAATTTAGTAATTAAGACAACATAAGGGTAATGGTAGTCACTTAACCTTATTGACTTTTGCATATGCTCCTTGATGATGTGAGTCCAGTTAACTTTCACTTTGTTCATAATAGTGTAGATGAGCACAAGGTCCTCTTCAGTTAGCATTGAATGATTGCTGCCTCTTGGAGTTAGCATCCATGAGATAATGAAGGCCATGAGCCTTTTATTCACTTTCAATCCTCCCATAGAGAAGTTTCTTACTCTTGATTGAGGATTCTTTAAACAACTCTTGTAAAACTGCATCTTGTTGAATTCTTCAATAACACCTATATTTCCTTTGTTGATCCTCAACCCAACATGTTTTAAACCAGTGATTGCAGTCGAGACTTCATGAGTGATCTCCATGTCCACCCCTTTCACATGTGAACAAATATTGTTACCAATGATTTAGAAATCAATGTAGAAGACTCTTACCAAATCTGGGTTGATGTTCCCAGACATTTCAAGGAACCTTTTTAGCATTTGTTCCTTCAAAAGACTCCTCACTTCCATGAGTTTATGTTCCTTCAGCCAGTTGAAGGTGACAAGTTTTGGATTGTTGATCATCTTCCTTCTTGTTTTATGGAGATACTTCTCAATTTTCTCATTCTCTCTCGAGAACCATCCTTCTAAGCACCCACCCCTATTTATTCCACGAGTATTCATCCTTTTAGAGGAAGGAGGTGTGGAATCCATGGAGGAAGAAGGAGATAACATAAGCAAAGGGAGGAAGATAACAAATTTGATATGAGGGCAGAGAAGTAATCAATGAGTTGATTTTGTGAAGAAAAACAACTGCACAAATATGGTTATATAACAGTAAAAGCAGTTACATAGTTTGGCTTTTAGTGGGTTGATTTCATCAAGAAAAAGAATTTGTTCAGAGAAATAACTGACCCACGTCAGCCTTAGACCATAATTCACATGACCAACACATGGAAAATTTACTAGTCATAAAAACTCTTAAATTTCCAAGAGTTATAGAATATATTCCCTTTAAGACCAAAAATAACATCCAATCAGGTTATTTTCAAAGCAATAATAAATGCAACTTTGACCCAATATTGTTTGGAATTAAGAGAAACTGTTGTACCAAAGGACAAGGTTTCAAAACAGCTTTAAAACAAAACTGACAGAGAGAAAACAATCGGTTGTTTCGTAAAAATAATCGGTTGTTTCGTAAAAATAATCGATTGTTTCGTAAAAATAGTCGATTGTTTTTCTGCAACTGAAAAAAAATCTTTACAAATTAAAAAAAAAACTTTGGCAGTGTTAAACAAACATTTTGATGATTTCATAAACCATAAAGTAGAGATATATTTCACAACAGATGTGCACAAGAGAAACAATTCAATTAATGTCTCATCAAATCATAATGAATCAAGTACACATGGTGAGAGATAAGAATTAAAATATTTGAGTGTTTAAATCTTATGACAATAGTATCATACATCACATAATGTATCTATTCATAGGATTAGCCATCAAAGCATTCACACTAGATTTATTTTTTCAATTGAGGCACCATCTTTTTCATCAAGGAGTCTAAGCATTCATGAATCTCTTCAAGGTACAAATATTAACAGAAAAGATTTGGTCCCTCTTTGAATCTGGGTCCATTGGAGTTAAATTTGTTATAAGAACCCTTAAGATTCTTAGGAACCCACTTTAAAATACCCCTGGGAACAAAAAACTTTCCTCACTTTACAGAACCTGACATAATGGTCTTTTCTCATACAATAAAAGCAAGAAACAACCAGTTGTTTCGACCTTTCAATCGGTTGTTTTTCTGCAATGGTTGAAAAAGGTTTTGAAATGCCACTATTTTTGCACTGTGGATTAAAACCAAGTCCAAATTTTCCAAAGACACAATTTTGAGATGCTAATACATTCTCACCACCATCGTTGCCTTCATGCGCAAGTTTGGTGGTGTTTTAATTTTTTTTTTAATGTTATTAATTTGTTTATTTTTTATTTATTACAATTTTTATTTTTTTAAAAATTATATTATTTTTATCTTTAGGTTAGAGTAGAATTATTAAATTATTAGATGGTGGATAAATTTATATTATTTAATATTTATAATTAATTTAATGATTTTTAATTTTTCCATTTAGTATTTATTATAATTTGTATTTATTATTAATTTATATTATGTTAGTTGTTAGGTTCGAATAAAATTATCGTGTTGGTATTGAGTCTGAGGGTGTTCGACCCTCGAAAATTGATACGTTTTAGTATTGAATCTAAGGGTGTTCGAACCTCGGCAATTGATACGTTTTGGTATTGAGTCTGAGGGTGTTCGACCCTCGGCAATTGATACGTGTTGGTATTCAGTCTAGGGATGTTCAACCCTCGGCAAACGTGAGATTTCACACCTGAATGACTATTACAGAATATAATGGATCGAAATTGGATTAATTATGTTCAAATAAGTGATTAGTACGAAAGAGGAGTAGAAGAATTTATACAATTTGCGCAACATAACGCGAATAATAGTGATCATGATGGAGCAAAGATTAGGTGTTTGTGCGTTAACTATTTGAACGGAAGGATACAGGATGTTAAGAAAATCAGGGAGCACCTTATATATGATGAGTTTCTTCGATCTTATACAACTTGGACATGGCATGGTGAATTATTAAATTTACCACGTGTTTCCGTAACTGAAGAATATGTGGGGTCCACCGTGGATGATGCAGTACATGGTGAAGTACATGATGATCGATTGGAGGACATGATTCGTGATGTGGCAGCTAAGTCTTTTGCAGAAGCGCATGGATATGAAAGTATGTCAAGCGATGCAGAGACTCCATTGCATCCTAGATCTACTAAATTCACACGGTTGTCGGTGGTGTTAAGATTGATGAATTTGAAGGAAATAAATGGATGGACTAATAAAAGCTTCACGAAATTGTTTCAGTTGTTGAAAGATATGATTCTAGAGGGAAACACTCTACCTAATCGTAATTATGAGGCCAAAAAGATTTTTTTTTCCAATGGGTATGGAGTATAAAAAGATACATGCATGTCCAAGGCTCCTTCACCTATATATAAAAAGAGCTCACACAATTTGTGTAGAGTTTCTTTACTTCATTCAAATTCAACTGGTAAAATACAATGAGGTAGGTCTCCTATATATAGATGAAGGAGCCTTGGAGAACAAGCATGAAGGGTAGGATGGGAAACACTAAAAAAGGGGCAGCCTTATGGTTTGACTAAGTCAAACCTGCATCCTAAGCTTGTCCTTCTAGAAACTAGGTCAAAATCCCTTCCTAAAGGGCTAGGAATAAGCTAAAATGCTAACTACACCCCTTGTTATGCTAAAGGTACCTTATTTCAACCTACCTTTGCTATTTGGACCCCTAAAGAGAGCCCAAATTATTTACAACATATTTGTATCTTATAAGAATACCAAAAGGAAGAATAGTTGGTGTGCTGGTTTATGCTTAGCTCCTCTAATGAGGTCCATGTGATCCTTGGTGGGGTTATGAATTGTTCGCTTAGATGACTGTTCATCATGTGCCTTGTTTTAAAGCTATCAATACAACCAAATCAAACATAAAATTCTCCCTTATTTGTTCTCACAAATAGACAATGAGAAGGGTTGTCCAAAGCAAAAACCAAAATGATAATACAGTAGTCCAGCAGTATAGACAATGTTGACATTTCAAGAATAGAAAATGATATAGAGCTTTCAAGGAAACAACTGGATATATTCTTTTAACAGATTCTGAGGCATACTCAATGTATATTTGTCAAAAAACAAGATTTGAAAAAGAGAATGAGGAACACAATTTGTGCAGAGTTTTCCTTCTATAAAATTCAACATGAAAATACATGGAGTAAGGCACCTTATTTATCGAAATGAGTGCCTTGGAAAACAAGATGAGCAAGGATAGGATGGTAAATGTGTGAGGGGGTTGCCTTTAGGGCTTGACTAAGTCACAGCCACACCTTAGGCCACTTTTTCTAGAAACTAGGTAAAAAACAAGCTAAAATGATAACTACACCCCCTATTATGCTAAAGACACCTATTCTAGCATATCTTGCTATTTGGACCCCTAAAGTGAGCCCAATTTATTTACAACTTGTTTTATTCTTAAGAAGACAAGTAGGAAGAACATTTGATGTTCTGGTCTTTGCACATTTCTTCTTCTGGTGAGGTCTGGTAGATCCTTGGTGGGGTATTCACTTGAAAGTTGAGATGACTTCTCATAGTGTAAATGGTAGTTTGAGTCCTTGGTCATCTATTTGTTGGCTTGGATTATATCAAAGAGGGATATATTTTGAAACAATGTACGAAAGAGTTATATATATTGTAGATTATGGTTATTAGATATGGGAAAAATATGGGAATGTTAAATTTGGTATCTAAGAAATTCATCCTTAGGATGACCTGAGGATAGTGGGTTCGTTGTGTTTCTTATAGTTAATTGCTTGAGTCTATATTAAAGATATAGTGAAAAGTTTTTAGATTTTTTTTTTTAAAAAAGGTTATTTAAATCTTGTTTGTGCTCTAGTTAAATGTATGTTCTAAATAAAAGTTTTAGTATTAAGAATGAAATGATCTTGATAAAGTGGTGAGGGTGCACACTCATAACTGAATCAAAATGATTTTCTATCATAATTATAAAGTTTGATGTTGAGCATATATTTTCATATTGTGTGGTATATTTCATTTAATTAAGTGTTTATTTATTTAATTGAAAGTTTTCCTTTATGATTTGTTTATAGACTCAAATTCTAGATGAGTTTTAGATGCTTGTCTTTAAAAGATCCAGATGTCTTTTTTTTCTAAATTAATTGATTCTTTATCGATTTCATTCTTATAGCTTGAGGAATAAAAAATAGTAGTTTCAAGATCTCAAGGATACAAATTGAATGGTTACCCAACAAGTGTAGAGCGAATGGCAAGTTAAATTTAGTAGTGTCATGATTCAGTTTAGATAGATATAAATTATGAAGATTAAATAAGCAGTATGTTGGAGGTTTAAAGATTTAAGCACACGTTTCCATAGGGAATACCAATGTTGATTTCCAAGATGAAAGTAGGATTTTTCTTTGATTCGGAGCTTGGAAGATCTTAGTGCCGATAACACAATATAAGATGGCTCTAGCTGAACAACAAAGTTTAAAAAGAAATTTGAGATTTGGTGGAGAAAGAAGTTTACAATTTGATTATGAAATCCTGAGAAGTATCAATGGTATTGGTAAAGAAGAAAGATAAGACATTTTAATTGTGCTTAGGTTACAGTTAGACAAAGGAAATTGTTGAAAGGAAATAAACAAGAAATTACTAGTATAGGAGATAAATTGGATGTTATTCTAGGGATGCATTTTATGATTCGAGATCAACACACTCTTTTATGTCAAGTATGTAGGAGATGAATTGGATGTTATTCCAAGGATGGATTGGCTATCTGTCAATCACATTCTCATAGATTGTGGTCAGCAGAAGATAGAGTTTCAAAATTCCAATTAATCAAAATCTATGTCTACTCAATAAGTATGGTTTGAACTGAAGGAATATCAATTTTTTTATAATCTTAGCTCATATTGGATTTAAGAATGAAGACGAGATGAGCAGTATACCTTTAGTGAAACTTTTCTTGAATGTATTTAAGAAAAAATACCTAGATTAACTCCTAAGAGAGAAGTGAAATTCTCCATTGATTTGGTACCTAGAGTTGGACCAGTTTCAATGACACCTTAAAGAATGGCTCCAACCTTATTAAATGAGTTGAAGAAACAAGTTGAATAGTTGTTAGAGAAGCAGATCAACAGGCCCAGTATATCTCCATAGGTTCTCCAATGTTGTTAGTTAAAAAGAAAGATGAAGAGTCTCGGTTGTGTGTGGACTACATGCAGTTAAATAAGTTGATGATTAAGAACAAGTATCCTCTACCCATAATTGATGATTTGATGGATTAGTTACATGAAGCCTCAATGTTCTCAAAGATTAATTTGAAATCTGGATACCACCAGATTTTGGTAAAGGTTGAAGATGTTCAGAAGACAACCTTTAGGTCTCGTTATGGACTCTATGAGTATGTAGGGATGTTGTTTGGAGTAAAAAATGCTCCAGCTCTCTTCATGGATTACATGAATATAATTTTTCCCTTCTTTTTTGGATAAGTTTGTTGTGGTCTTTATAGACGACATACTTATTTATTCAAGGACTGAGGAAGAACATGAAGAGCATATGAAGACATTGTTGGAAATTCTGAGGGAAAAACAATTGTATGCTATGTTCTTCAAGTGTGAGTTCTGGATGAAGGAAGTTAACTTCTTAGAGTATGTGATATCAGCTCAGGGAATCTTAGTGCATCTAACCAAGGTGGAGGCAGTGCTTCAGTGGGAACGCCCTAAGACAGTGACGGAGATAAGGAGTTTTGTGGGTGTAGCTGACTACATTGGAGGTTCATTGTAGATTTTTCCAAGTTAGTAGAACCTTTGACACAACTAACTTGCAAGAGTCAATCTTATGCTTGGACTGACAAATATGAGCAGAGTTTCATGGAGCTGAAGAAAATGTTGACTAGTGCTCTAGTGTTGGTGATTCTTGATACATGAAAATCCTTTGAGGTTTATTGTGATGCTTCACATAAGGGATTGGGTTGTGTCTTGATGCAAGAGAAGAGAGTAGTTGCATATGCTTTAAGGAAACTAAAAGTTCACGAAAGAAACCATCCTACTCATGACTTAGAGTTGGAAGTTGTGATGTTTGCTTTGAAAATTTGGAAACATTATTTGTAAATAGCTCAATTTCAAGTGTTCAGTGGCCATAAAAGTGTGAAATACTTGTTTGATCAGAAAGAGTTGAATATGAGGCAGAGAAGATGGATGGTCTTTCTGAAGGATTATGATTTCCAGCTGATGCATCATCCAGGGAAGGCTAATGTAGTTGCAAATGCTTTGATTATGAAATCAGTATAGGTGTCAGCCATGGTGATTGAAGAAAAAAAGTTGATTGAGTAGTTCAAATATTTGGATTTGGGAGTAAAAGTTCCATGTTGATCATATTAGTTGTAGTAAGATAACTATAATTAATGATTTCCTTGGAACGATCAAGGAAAAACAGTTAGAGGATCATAATTTGAAGCGTATTGCGGAGTTGTTAGGTATATATCAAGCTAAAGACTTTGTGGTGGGAGAAGATGGGATGTTGAGATTCAATTGCAGAATTTGCATACCTACAAATGAAGAGCTGAAGAGAATGATCCTAGGAGAGGGTCATAAGAGTCATCTTAGTCTACATCCTGGTATAAATAAGATGTACCAAGATTTGAAGGAGTCTTTTTGGTGTTCATGCATGAGGAAAGAAATAACTTAGTATGTTGTTGCATGGTTGACATGTCAGAAGGCAAAGGTAAAGCATTAAAGACTTGGAGGTTTGTTTTAGCAATTTGATATTCCAGAGTGGAAATGGGATAATATTGGTATGGATTTTATTACTCATTTGCCAAGATCACTAAGAGGCCATGATTCAGTCTAGGTAATAGTTGATTGATTGACGAAGATCGCTCACTTTCTTCCAGTTAATTTGAGGATATCTATGGCCAAGTTGGCACAGTTGTACATCAAAGAGATTGTGAGATTTCATGGAATGCCTTCTAGTATTATTTATGATAGAGATTTCAGGTTTACTTCATGGTTTTGACAGACTCTACAAGATGCATTGGGAACTAGATTGAGGATGATCTTTGCATATCATCCTCAAACAGATAGGCAGTCTGAGAGAATGATCCAGTCCTTAAAAGATCTGTTAAGAACATGTGAATTGGATCATCTGGAAAGTCGGGATGAGATGTTGCCTCTGGTGGAGTTTACTTATAATAATAGTTATCATGCCAGTATTGGGATGACACCATATGAAGCTTTGTATGGGAGGAAGTGCAAAACTCCTTTAGGTTGGTATCAAGATGATGAGGCAATATTGGTTAGGCCAGAGTTACTTCAGCATACCACTGGGAAGGTGGGGCCGATATAGGAAAGGATGAAAGCTTCTCAAAGTAAGCAAAAATCATATGCAAATTAGAGGAGAAGGCCTTTGGAGTTTGCAGTTGGAGACCATGTGTTCATGAGAGTGACATCAACAAAGGGTAGGACGAGTTATCAGATCAAGGAAGTTATCTACTAAGTTTGTTGGACCCTATCAAATCCTGAGAAAGGTATGTTCAATGACTTATGAGATCGCTCTACCTCCTCAGTTCGCAAACCTACATCATGTCTTTCATGTGTCTCAGTTAAGGAAATATATCCCAGACCTTAGTCACGTATTGGAAATGTACAATGTGCAAATCAAGGATAACTTATCTTTTGAGGCTAGAATATAAGATCATAAGAGCATATAGCTCATAGGCAAGACCATAAATATGGTGAAGGTGGTGTGGGATGATAGATCTGGTGATTCAACTTGGGAATTGGAAGAAACCATGAGAGGAACCTATTCATATCTCTTTTCTAGTAAGTCAATTTTTAGGGACAAAAATTTTTCTTATTGGGGAGAATGTAAGGATCTTAAAAACAACCTTAGGGTACAAAGTGATATATTTTAAATGACACCTAAATATTTTATTATTAAAATAAAAAGTTTAGGTTTCATTTTAAAAGAATCATCATCTCTCTAAAACTTCTCTTTTCCTTTTCTCTTCATTCTCTCTAAGATTCTGACCTCCTCACTCATAAGTTTGACGATTGGAGTCCGCCATTAGACTACAAGACTTCCCAATCAAAATCTCAGATAAAGTAAGTTCATTTTTGTTCTTCTCATTGAGTCAAATTTTGAACTTGTTAGGTTTGTCTCAAATTAGGTTTTGCTTGCGACTCTTTTAGCTTAAGGATTAGTCTCTGTTAGCTTAGAGTCCTAGTGATATTTAGATCTTTTTATCAGGACTCTATGGTGAAAGTTAAGCTACCATTGAGCTTTTGGTAGGTTTGGAGCTCTTAGTGAGCATTTTCTCAAGTTAAGGTAAGGGAAGTTAGGTTAGAAGATTTGGATGTGGACGTGGTCACTAGTTCCAAATTTTGTTTGCAGGATTGATTGTTTATGAGTAATGTAGGGTATTGTTTGAAATAAAATGTAAATATGTTGATTTTATTATGGATGATTTATGGTAGATGTTTTTGTTTGAATATGAACATTTGGTTTATTTGTATAGTTGATATAGTGTAAGTTACTCTTGAAGTGAATGAGTTATTGATTTTTATTTTTTTTTTACTCTGAATGATGAAATTAGGTAGAATTATGCAGATTATTTTGCATATCTTGCTCAGGCGAGATATTTCTCGCGCAAGACAGAATAAAATGAAAAGATGGGGTGCTCTCGGGTTCGTTTTCACCTAAGCGAGAAGGAATCTCGCTTATGTGAGGCCTTAGATGAAACTCTGGGTTCTCTTGGGTTCAATCTTGCTCAAGTAAGAGAGTTTTCGCTTGGGCGAGACCTAATCTCGCTCAGGCGAGCAAATTTTCGCTTAAGCAAGTTAAAAAGAAAACTTAAAATTTTTATTTTTTATTTTGAAAGCCTAGTTTACTATTGCCTATTATTTTTAAGTGAAAATTCTAAAATTTATTTATAATTATGATTACTGGAACTTAGTTATGTCTTTAAGTGAAATTCGAAATATATTTGGAATGTTTAGAAAGTTTAAAATATGATGCGATTGAATGGTGCATTGATGTGTTAAAAGATTTACACAATGAGGTGAAAGTGTGATCAAGATGTAGTATTTTCAAGAAAGGAATACTGTGTTGAGATTGTTATTAGGGTGTATTGATTTGTGTGTTTACTGTGAATGAGACGATCTTGACTCTACTAATACAATGAAATAACATAGATGAAGTTATTCAATTGGTTATTTTCGAAAGAGGTTCATTTGAATGAGTCCAAGGTTTGAAATAACTGATCAGAGCAGATCATATGAATTTACCTTGTCATATGAGATGATAAGATATTATTGTTGAACAAGATGCTTTGATGTGTCCTAATCCAAGTGGAAAGCTTGAAGACTATGTTGCTGTTATGTGTGTGTGTCTAGTTGTTTGAAACTTGTTAATTCAATCCTTAAGATGATCCAAGCTCAATTGAATCTTTAACATTTTGAAAAGATGGATTTTCTAAAAGGAAGTGAAATTTTAACAAGTTGAAATTTCGAATCAATAGGTTGTTTGACAATTAGTGAAATCATTTAGAAAAGTTTTGTCTTTGCCTTTGCTGTAAAAAAAATTTCAACAGGTTGAAATTTCGAAACAACAGGTTATTTGACACTTAGTGGATTTTAATGTTGTCAAATAAAAATCAATCGGTTATTTTGAAAAATCAACCGATTGTTTTGTTGAAAACCTTAACAAAATTCTGTTAAGTGGTTTTTTTGTTTTAAATGATTCCAACTGCTTTTGGGTTTTTGTTGTAACTGCTTTAACCATTTGATTGAAAGATAAAAAGGTAGTTTTACGCTCCTATGCATTGACTAAGTAAAATAGATAAATCAAAAACAGTTTTCAAGTTTTCAAAGAGCTTTTTGGATCATCTCAAGTGTGTAATAGGATTGGGTCTTGTATTCTGATATTTGATTTTGTGATTTACCCAGGTGTATTCTATTCCCTTCCTTCTTAATAATTGTATTTTTGTACTGGTGTTGCCAAGAAATGTTGTGTGTTCTTGAGCGGATCAAGATCAACATTCCTGGGGTGGTTTTTACCAAGGAGTGGTGTGTGTTCTTGAGGGGTTCAAGATCATCACTCTTGGTGTGTAGCTTGTAATCTAGGCTTGGTTACATAGTGAATTCTCAGTGGTTTCTGAGGACTGGATGTACCTCAAGTGTTGAGTGAACCAGTATAAACATTCTGCGTGAATCTCTCTATCCTCACACTCTTTAAATTGCTTTAAATCTGTTTTAATAAACTGCTGATAAAAACAACCGGTTGATTTTTTGCGTCAAGCTTAAAAACAATTTTGTATTTGGTTGGACATATTTTCCATTGATTAATTCTTCATAGCCTTTCACTCTACCTTCAATACTTGCGAAAATCTTTCAAAAACAATTCACCCCTCTTCTTCTTTTAGCCCTATAATTGTAACAATTATGATGATTATGTGCATGACTGTGTGGATTTCACAACGAGTAGTATGACAAGTTCAAGTCTCTAGATGCTAATTTCAATATACTAGTCTTCCGGAAGTAGAGTCAAATGTTTATGTGTTATGAGTCAGTAGAAGTCTAACATGAGAAAGACGAATTATGATTTGTGATAGACACTTGGTTGTTTGTGAAAATATATGAGAATTGATGATTTTATATCAATATTTAAAGTTATATTTATATTAGAAGTTTTAAAAATAGATATAGCTTACCTGTTGTTTGCACTGTGTTTTAGTTTCTTTAATATGTGATGATCGTCTACTTACACCAGAGCAGATGATGTTACAGATAATAGAATTCCTTAGTGCGAAGCTGGAGGATGAAAATGTTTATTTTATTTTAAATATTTAATTTTAATTTTATGTAAATATATAAAATTCCTATGAAGAGAAATATATTTTGAAACAATATACGAAAAAGTTATATATATATATATATATATTTCATATGATTATTAATATGGAAAAAATATAGGAATGTTAAAATAATAAATAAGAAAATATAATCACCTTTTAAACAAATAATAAAAAAATAAGATGACTTAATAAACTCGATTAATTTATGTCAATAAATAATATATATTGTTCTTGCCGGTTGACTTCAAAGACAATCGGTGACTCCTCCTATTCCTGATGGATTGTGTGCTTCCCTTGGAAGTTGGAAGGCGGCTTCGTTGAAACAGAGGAGGCCCTACTTGTTGATTGCACTCCGATGATCAAGTTAGTTCAAGGCTTATAGAAACAATAAGTAAGTGAATAAGTAGTTTCAGTCTTAGAAACCGTGTACCTTTACCAGGGATCTCAACTCCCTTTTATAGACTGCTTTTAGGTCACATCATTGTAACAACCCCTCTCTCACCAGAGCCTTATCTCTAGTGAAATTAGGTTTGCTGGGAGAACATTCTGTTACGTTGTTACACAATCTTAGCACAACAACTGCATAAAATCTTCCTCTTGCAATCTTAATAGCATGGATGCTAGGGTACGAACTCATGTAACAGCGTTACGGAGTCCATCTGTTCTATAGGTGCCCTAGTCCTTTACGTATCATGCATGCAACTTTCCCCCCAAAAACTCTAGCGCTCTTGGGCCTTGGCATCTTCAGAAGATATTTACTTGTGCTAGACCGAATGTACTATACACACCACCTGCATATATATACGGGTTTCAACACACGCATCTCTGAGGGCCCACTTACGTGGCCCACTATCTCGTCCAGACCACCGAGCTGACCTACTCCACAGGTGCTGAAGTTTGATGTCGATGTTCGAAGTCTGGTCTAGTACGTGTGTATATATATATATATATATATATATATATATATATATATATTATTTGTAGTTTTCTTCCTGAATTTTCTTTTTTATCGTTAAAGTGATCGGGTAAGCCACAAACTATGTCCCACACAAGTTCCAATTAACCACAAATTAAAAAAATGAATAGTGGGAATTTTTTTGGCTTTTGACTCAAAGTTCATTTTAGGTAAAGGTGACAAGAAACAAATAAAACAGCATCATCTTTCTGTTTTTAATTGAAAAGGTGTAAAGCTGACGACATATTATGGATCATTATAAAATTATTTCCTTATAACTCAACCTTTTACCGTCGATCGGTATAACTTTTTTTTGTTAGAATTTTAAATTCTTAATATTTAGGCAAAAACCGTAAAAGATAAGTTATTCAAATCGTGCTTTAGGGCTTTAAAAATTGAAGGCAAAGCATGCATTGTATTCAAAACTCATTCCTAAGATAGAATCAAAATAAAAGTTCGAGTCAAAGCTAAACAAGAATATATACTTTATGCCTAAAGTTATGAAGCAGCAGTGCCAACAGTTAAACTTAAACAAATAATTAGGTATGTAAATGCCAAAAAGTAGGTTTGAACTAATTTAAAACTCAACTCAATGAAACATAGTAAGATTAATCGATTAAAATAATAATAATATATTTTCAAATCCTATATTAAATAATAAAAAAACATAAACAGCACTTCACATAATATCGCTAGAAAACAACACATTATTTAAAATGAAGTACTTATTAATTGAAGTGAGGTAGAAATGGTAGTGATGGTGGTGAAAATGGAGAGAAGAAGGGAGAAGGAGGAGGAGGAGGAGACAGGAAAAGGTGGAGGGAGTGGTTGGGTCACGTGAGGGAGAAGAAAGAGAGAGTTAGAAAGGAATGAGAATGAGATGTAAAGGGAGAAAGGAAGGGCATCACATCGTAGATATTGCGTATCGCCTTGCTTTGCCACAAAAGCTGACTCCACCACACAACTAGACAAGCTCAAAACTTGCTTTCCACCGTTTTCAAATCAACCTAATGTGCCTTCCATAAAGATCTTCCAAGTGGATTCCACACGATCACCTCTTCCATGCTGCCCTAGGCCATCAACTTTTCTTTCACCCAAACTAACTTTTCTTTCACCCAAACTAATATCATATATATAACTTCAACACTTTCATTTATGTTACCACTAAAACACTATATATTAAAACTATTAACTAGTTTAAATATTTTATCTTCAAAATAATTAACCATAAATTATTTTATTTTCTAACTTTAATTCAATTTTATATATTTTACGTTTTTCAATTAATTCATCAAAACACTTTATTATTTGATTCTTGTTCTTCCACAAAATCGAAAGAGATCATCTCCTTTATACGTCTTTTATATGTATGGCCGTCGGTTATTCAGTCTTGATTAGAGGTGAAGTACTTGTAAAGTACCTGTAAAAAACATCCTAACACTTAAGTTAGAGATCGATCGTTGGTGGTTGAGAATAATAAATATTTTTAAATGCGTAATTTAGTATGAAGTTGATCCATCTATTTGTAAGAATGAGTTTGACCTTACTTGTTAATGTGTATTAATACGGTTTTCGTGATTAATATTCTGATACTATGTACGGTTTTACCTCTATTTTTCTTTCAAACTCGTCATTAGAATGTGAAAGTAAGATTTATACAGTTTAGTTTTTTATTTCCAAGTTCTTGCGTAATACAGTTTCTAATTTTTATTGCTACTAGAATGATATAGCTGTTATTTTTATTTTTTTAGTCTCCAAATCAACCTTTTATTTCCTTTCCAATATTCTCTAACTCATAGCTCTATTTAGTTCTTTTTTATTTAAAAGTTAGTTGACCAACAAGTTGAAAAAAAAATGATAAATTGAAAGACAAGAGTTAATTGTTAATTTGGAGATCAAACACAATTCAGGATTCTTAGAAAAAAAATGATTTTGAATATTCAATAAAATATTTTTTCCTAAAAACAATTAGAAGTATTTAAATTTAAAAGTTGTTTTATGTTTATTTTATTACTATACTTAATATTTTCCTTCTTTAATGTTAATAATTATAAATATACAACGTTTGTATGATGATATCCATCTTCTATGAACATACTGCTATTAGAACTCAAATTTGAGTTGCAATTATTAAGTTATATTAATTCCGTATTAATTAATTCATGTACTCAATGATATTATAAAATTATAATAATTGTTATTCAATAAATTTAATGATTAATTTATCAATACTGGTAACTTTAGTTTATTAGTTTGAATTATAAAGTATACGTTTCAAAGTTTATTTTAACTTTTATCAAAAAGTATTTTAATAAAACTATAATTGAGTTGTGTTTGACTTAATTTCAGATTCTAAATCAGAATTTGAATGAAAGTAAAGTAGCATTCTAGTTTCTCAAAAATATTTCAAATTTCAACAATTTATAAATTAAAATTAATCACCATAAAAGTTTAAAAAAGGTACAAATTAAAATCTTGTTTTCACTTTAGTGTTTTAAATTCAATTTGGTAATTACTTTGTTTTTACATGAGGTTGGTTACCTAAAGTCATATTTTGGGATGAAAATGGAATATTTTGAAATAGAAAGAACAAAAGATAATACAAAATCAATTTTGGATAGCAAAAGCTAAATTTAAAAAATGAAAAAAAAGAACTAGGAACACACTTTAAAAAAAGGTTGAGTCAAATTAAAATTTGGAGACAATAATCCAAACATGTTTTTAGAGTGAGATGTTTGTTTTGACAATTCGGTAAAGTTTGTGGTTTTCTTTCTTTAGAGGGATTTATTTTGTTGGGTTGTGGGTCTAGAAACTTTTTGAATGTATCCCTATCTCATTATAACATGTATGATCTTTTTAGTGTAATGGAGTGTACCTTTGTCCTTCACTCTGCTTCACTTACCATTATTTTGTAGTTCTTCCTGTTCATTTGGGGTTGCTATACTAGGTCCTTTAACTTCCTGCAAACAAAGATGATTTCCACTTTTTCTCAATAATTTTGTTTCCTCTCTCTTTATCTTCTGTCTATCACAGGTCGCACACTAACTCAAAATTCCACGCTTTTTATTGGCACAACTTAAGTTTGAAATGACCGGGGATCACAGTCCAGGTTTTATTATCAACTTATTAAATAATAATAAAAATTATACACTATTATTATTTAATTCTAAACTGTATAATAAATGTCTTCATTTTACCTTTTAATGTATTATATTATTTTGTAGTATTTCTTCTTTCAAATACATTCTCTTACACTCTTCATATTCTGTTTTTTTTTATTGTAGGTTTTTTTCAATTAATTAATGTATTTGTTCTTGTCGGTTGACCTGCTCTCCGGTTGACTCTGATGACAAGCTTGAACTCTATTTGTCTCTGTTGGAATCTGCTCTTCCCTTTGTGCGATGGAACGCAACTCCGTTGAAACAGAGGAGGTCCTACCTGTTGATTGCACTTCGACAATCAAGTAAGTACAAAGCTTATAAGAATCAATAAGTAACAAGTTCCAGTCTTAGAAACAACGTACCTTAACTTGGGGTCTCAAGTTCTTTTATAGCTTACCTCTTGCAACAACTTTTTATCACGAGAATCTAATCTCAACTGAAAGCATACTCAACTGGAAAATATTTGTTCAAGGGCACACTCTCACGGTGCTGCAACAAAACAAAATCTTTCCTCTAGGGAGTGCATAAAATAATAACATAATAACCATCAGGGTACCAACTCATGTACCAACATCAGGGGTCCAGTTTGTTTACGTAGGCACCCTCAACGTGGCGCTACGCTCCTTTTCATCATACATGCAACGTAACCTTTGTTGATCAAGAGTGATCAAGAGCTTTGAAGAATCCAAATTCAAGGTGTTTGGTGGAAGGCTGGAGTTGCTGTTGTGTGTTTGTGTGGGGTCTGGGGTAGAATAATTTGTAATCCACTCCTTGTTTGAATCCAGAACTGATGTGATTTGAAAACCTTTTTAAAATGGAATGTTTTTCAACTAAGGAAAAAACAACCTGGTTTTGAAAAAGGTTGAAAGCTGTTTGACTTGGTTGACTTAGTTGTCAAACCAAATCAATCGGTTGTTTCGTGTTTTCAACCAATTGTTTCTTTGAAAGTCCTAATAGAATTCAGTTTTGATTTGTGAATCTCTCTTAAATGATTTATAACTGAATGCGCTCCTGTTTTAAATGTTTTTAAATATTTTTTGGAGTATAAAATGTTTGTTACACGCTCCCGGAATAAATGAGAAAGAGTTTTGAGAAAACATAGTGCAAATTGAATTTCAAGTTTTCAAGATTCACTTCAAGCTTTGGATTTTCAAGTGTGTGGAATAGGATTGGGGTGTACTTATGATCTTTAACCTTTGTAATACCCATGTGTATTGTATTATCTTTTTTCTTGATTACTGTATTTTTGTAATTGAGTGTAAGTGCAAAATCAGAGGGTGTTTTAATTTCTGTGGGTTGTTGTGCCAAAAGGAGTATGTTTCTTGAAGAGTTCAAGGTCATTCTTTTGGTGGTTTGTGTTGTAATCTAGTTTTGATTGCTTAGTAGAAACCCATAAGTTTCTAGGGACTAGATGTAGCTCTTGCCTTGAAAGTGAACTAGTATAAACCGCTTGTGTGTTTTTCTCTTACTCTGATCTCTTTTAAATTTTGTTTTTAAGTTGTTTTAAATCCTGCTGATAGAAACAACCGATTGAATCGAAGAAACAACCAACTGTTTTTTTGTGCTTCACTTTAAAATAGATTGTATTCTTGGCTAACTTGGTTCTTTTTCTGGATTTCTTCACTGAGTTTCATTAAACGTTCAAAATTTTTTGAAAATCTCTTTCAAACAATTCACACCCCCCCCCCCCACTTGTTTAAAAGCCATATATTCTAACAACCTTTACGTGCCCTAACACACATGAGCTTAGGTTTAAAAGAAATCATTTTACTTCAACTAGACCCTATGCGCACTAAGCGCACCCCCTAGGTCCATAATTACCCCTCGCTAGCCGCCTAGGCCTTATGCATGAAGGATTACCTTAACTATACAAAAATGGACTTATACATACATCTAGGGCCCAATCACATGGCCCGCTATCTTAGCCCAAGAGCCGAGCTGACTTGTCTGCGCCATGTACCGAGGTCCGACCATTGAGTGCTGAGCTTTGAGCGCTTTGGTCCTATACACAAGCCCCCCAATTTCAAGTTGAGCTTGCTTCAGCGAAGGGACTACTTGCTTTGCTCGCCCTTGGCGACTTACGTGTCCTTCTCGTAGTGGCGGGTGTAGCGCGACGCACGAAGCGTCTCTGAGATGACATATCACCATACTCCATTGCGAGCGTACACGTGGCCTTTCACCAACGGTTGGAAGGAATTACCGCTTGCCCTTATCACCATCGTTTTACTTAACGTTCGAAAATCCTCAGCGTTTCTCACTATTTCATTTCTCCTTTATGACGCTTTCGCGTCTCTCTTAGATTCTCTGCACCTCCTTCCTCAACCTGGGAAACCTCCTCGCCTCGACTCGCTCTCTAAACACGGGTACCTCCTTCCACTCAACCCATGACTATGTACTGGCATCATTTGACTATTTTGTATTCATTCTTTTCTGATTATTATTCCTTCTAGTTTCATCGTTTTTCTTGAATCTGAAATGCGCGTTGTTTTCTTTTCCTGAATGTGTGTCTACATTTGCTTGTTGTTTCCTGTTTTAGATACTCTATATGATTGATTACCAAACCATGTACCCCTAGGCACTTGAGAACCTTCTAAAGGAAACCTTTATATACACCTCTCATGAGCACATAGTGATTTACATGAAAAGCAAACGCCTTAAGAAGTGTATTTTTGGTAGAGAAAATGATAGAGGACTTAATTTGTGCCATGTAGAGAGGACGAGCTAGTTTGTTGCGATGAGTCCTCGGACCCTAATGGTCCATTTTTCTATTTTTATACCACTATATTTAAGAAAGTTTTTCTTGGCTTACCCTTGTACAATTTTGAAAAAGAACTTCTTACCAAAATCAAAGTCGCCCCAACCCAGCTACAGCCATATAGTTGGGCATTTGTTCAGGATTTCTCTATTCTTTGCGCACATTTTGGCCTTTTGCCCATCTGTGGAAGTCTTCTCATATTTCTTTGAGGCCAAGCGTTTGGGTCGCCAATTGTTGGTTTCATTCAATGGAGTGATGATAATTGTCTAATTTCAGTAATATTTCATACTAAAATTTAGGCACTTATGAAGATTTATTGCTAATTTACATATAAAATAATTCATAATTTATGAATTTATACCTTTTTACATTTCTTATGAGCTTTATTTGAATAAGAGCATTTTATTCCCAATTTGATGTTAATTGCAGATTTTTATTTATAAGTATATGAGAGATCGATATTTAGGAAACATTCTTAAGAATTTTATATGCGAGAGATCGATATAAATGAATTTTCTACGGGTGTCAATTTCAATCAAAGAATTTAATATTGACATGCTAATCAAAATACATAAGAGTGAATGATGGTATACAATCGGTTTACGTGCTAATGGGGATCTTTATACTGGAGCTATTTTTCTATTAGTTCTATCTACTATATCTTTAATAGCGGGTTGGTTACACCTGTAACCAAAATGGAAACCAAGTTGTTCGTGGTTTAAAAATGCTGAATCCCGCCTCAATCATCATTTGTCAGGACTATTCGGAGTAAGTTCCTTGGCTTGGACAGGACATTTAGTCCATGTCGCTATTCCGGGTCCAGGAATAATTTATTAGGTATACTGCCGCATCCCGAAGGATTAGGTCCATTTTTTACAGGTCAGTGAAATCTTTATGCTCAAAACCCCGATTCTAATAATCATATATTTGGTACCCCTCAAGGAGCAAGAACTGCTATTCTAACACTTAAGATGAAACCTAATCACTATTTTTCCAACTTGAAGAAACCAATTCTTTGTTTGTTTTCTTATTGATCAGTACCAACACAATTAATTCAAAACTCTTTTTATTGTTCTGTTTTTATATTTAGAGATTATTGTACTCGATAATTCACGGTTCATTGTGGGATCGATATCCGTCCTTAAGGACAATTATTACTTCTGACAAACGCAGTGCACTTGCCGTAAAAAATGATCAAGTTTTTGGTGCCGTTGTCCGGGAACAGGTTTGATTTGTTGAGTATAGTTTCCTAAATATTGTGAATATTTTAATTGTTTTGATTTGTTTTAATTTTGTATTATATTTGTTACTGTTTTTTTTAAACAGATTTTGTTTTTATTTTATTTTATTTTATTTTATTTTAATTTGCAGATTTGCTGTTATTATTTTAATTCTTATTTTGATTTTATTTGTTTCTATTTATTTTTGGATTTATTTTGATTTTTCTTTTCTTTTGATTTGTTTTATTTTATTTTAGTTTTCTTTAAGTTTAGGTTACGTAGTTTTATTTAGGTTTACGTAATTGTTATTTATTTGTTTTAATTAATTATTTTTCACTACTAGTTTTAATTCTTATTTTTACGTAAGCTAGTTAGTTAGAATTTTAGTTAGTTGTTTACAATTATAGTTTTTAGTTTTATTTTTGTTTTTATTTTAAATTGCAGATTTGTTTTTATTTTTATCTTTAAATTTATTTTGAATTTTTTTTTTTAATTTTATTTAAAAAAAGAATTTTTTTTTTCTCTTCACTAATATGTTTTAGGAAGAAAGCAAGAACAAACACCACCTAGGAGGAGAACACTTGGAGATTATGTCATGGACCAAGGACCAAGGCATTTTTCTAGTATAAGGATCCATGTTCACATTTGGATACATTTTATGAATTGGTAGGAACAATGGGTTTTCAATCAGGTGATCTTGAAAATGTTTATATGCACTTGTTTTCTATTTCATTGGCAGGAAAGGCTAAGGAATGACTCAAATCACTTCCAAACCAGAGCCTCACTAGTTGGAAGGATGTAGAGGAAAATTTTTTGCAAAGATTTTTTCCAATCTCTCGCTACATCAAAGCAAAGTCTGAAATTTCTATGTTCAGACAAGGAGCAGATGAATCATTGTGTGAGACATGAGAAAGATTCTAGATGATATTGAGAAAATGCCCAAATCATGGGTTTGAAGATATTGCTCAACTGAGCATATTTCTCACTGGTCTCAGATCTGACACAAAGATGCTCCTAGATGCCGCAACTAGTGGCACAATGATGGTTCTTGAGGTAGAACAAGTGGCAAGAATTATTGATGCATTGGCATAAACTGATTATCAAGCCCAACATGATGGACAAAGTCTTCAGAATAAAGGGTCGTTAAAAGGTGCACTCTTGGCTAGAAATTAAATTCTGACAGAGTAGATTGAGCAACTAACCACACAAATGGCTAAATTGCCCCAACAATTATATGTTGTTCATTCCTCTCAAAGCCAGAGTCAATCAATCAGGTGTGATTTTTGTGGAGGTGCTCATCCTAATGATCAATGTTCTTATCAGAACAATTCACTTGAAGTTGAGGATCCATCCATGCTTGAAAGAATGAGTAAAGTTGAAGACGCCCTGGCAAAGATTGTGAGCGCTCAAGACAATATTATGAGAGCGCAGGACAATAACATGGCCATGATTAGGAGTATAGAGATCCAAACGAGGCAGTTGGCCAAAAATATTGCACTAATTGCAAATGGACAAAGTGGACAGTTAGTCAACAACCAAACCAACCCAAGAGAGGTGTTTTTGAAAAAGATTTATCATATCCTCATCCTCTTTCAAAAAAAAAGATAATGAAATAAAATTCTTTGATAAATTGCTCCCTAAAAATTATTTTGCAGGAAATTTGAAGAAAGATTCAACATTTGAAAGATTTCGAAAGAATAGGAGCTATATTGAAGAAAGAAATATAGAGCTGGAGGATAGATATAGTGCCATTATTCAAAAAGACTTGCCTAAAAAATTCAAAGGACCCAGAGAGTTTTAACCTTGCGTGTCTATAGGTGCTTTATTTGTAGACAATGCTTTATTGGATTTGGGAGCAAGCGTAAATATAATTCCTTTGACAATGCTGAAGAAAACAGGTGATTTGGAGATTAAACCCACCAAGATGACTTTAAAGTTAGTTGATCAAGTAACCAAGTATCCATATGGTGTGGTTGAAGATGTTCTTGTCAAGGTGGATAAATTCACATTCCCTGTGGATTTTGTTACGATGGACATGAAAGAAGATGAGGAGGTTCCCTTGATACTTGGAAGATCATTTATGAAGATTGCTAGAATCATAGTTGATGTTGACAAAGGAGAACTTCAAGTTAGAACTCAAGATGAGGAGGTAACTTTAAATCTTTTTTATGGTCTTATAAATTTTAAGGTAGGGGAAGAATGTGTACAAAGGGATGCAACAAAGGGAGTTTTTCACCTTGAAATAAACAGGCGTCAAGCTAGATGACGTTAAACGAGCGCTTACTGGGAGGCAACCCAGTCCACATTTTAGTTTTATGTTGTTTTGTTACCTTTGTTGATTTTATTTTTCAAAAAGTAAATAAATAAAAATAAATATAAAATAAAATAATAATAATATTAAAAAAAAAATAAAAAAAATCCTATATGCCTCCTAATCATTTTGCAGGTTATGTATTTTGACTGGTGGACAGGTTCTATTATTCAGGGGGCAGATCCAGCAAATGAAGCAAGACTGTAGATAAAGATTTTATCAAAAAGCTGGGTAGCTTCTTAAGAAGAGAGGATTGAGCAAAAATATGGTTTTATCTTTCTAATTCTCTTTTATATTCAGTTATTTGAATTTTATTTTTTGTTTAGTTTTATTTTATTTTATTTTTCAGTTTTCTGTTTATTTGCTTATTTGTTTAGTTTGTTTTAATTACTTATTTTTTATTTTGAATAAATTTTCTGTTTTGTTAGTTTGTTAGTTTCAGGTTTGAATTAATTTTCTTGAATAAATTTCAGTTTTAATTTAATTTATTTTCTAGTTTTATTTTTTTCAAATAAAAAAGAACTAGAATATTAATTTTGAATTGTGGAAAAAAGAATTTGTGTTTAAATATTAGATAGTGAGATGAATTAGACACAGGTTAGAACAAATATATGATTGAATCCCTATTCAAATATAGTTGAAATTATGATACATGAAAATTTAACAGGATGATTGATTAGGATAGAGAGAATGACAAGACAAAAAAGAATGAAACTAATTAAACCAAGTGAGTGTGTGAACCTTAGACAGTTTTGAGAGTTTTACTGATGAATTGACAGTTGTGGTTGCTTAATTTTTATTTTTGTTACATCATAAAAGAGCATGAAAATGATTGAGTCATTTGTTGTGTTAATTAGGAGCCATGGCCAAATAGCCAACCTTTATGTTATTAGAATCCCATTTTTTTTTATATATCCCCTTTGGGCCAAGAATTTTTTTTTTTAATATTGCACCTTAACCTTTAATGATATATTTTCCTACCCTTTAGCATGTTTAAGGAAGGAGAACATAGATGCAATACATATAGAAAAGGAAATGGTTGATTTTGATTGTGAAAATTCAAAAAGTTAAAAATAGGAAGAATCTTTTACTATTATTGAAAAAAAGAAAAAAAAAAGAAAAACAGAAGAATAAAAAGAAATAGAAAGGAAAGAAAAAAAATCATCATGAAAAGTCAGAAAGAAAATGAGGAAAAAGGTGACATCGAAAGAAAATGGTAATTAGATAACATATATGTTCTCTATAATTGAATTGTAGGTATGTTCTTCTTCTTTAAGATGTGCATTTTGTTATCTAAGAAAAACCAATATTTTTTGGAAGCCCAACCTCATTACAAC
>Ga0123342_1000833_pt1 | contig 50522 bp, 16 predicted proteins | sample Turbeawhitnodule_FD_89960 | JGI IMG/M metagenome (GOLD analysis project Ga0123342, IMG submission 89960) | Root nodule microbial communities of legume samples collected from Mexico - Turtle bean Mexico white nodule | ecosystem: Host-associated > Plants > Roots > Nodule | place: Mexico: Nepantla...
CTTCTTAAGTCTGCACACCTTATTCCCTTCATTAACAACACCATAACCAGGTGGAATCTCCATGTATACTTCTTCCTCCAAGCTTCCATGCAAGAAGGCATTTTTAACATCAAATTGATGCATCGCCCAACCAAAGTGTGCTGTCAGAGAGAGAATAATCCTGACTATATTCATTTTTGCCACTGGAGCAAAAGTTTCCTCATAATCGATCCTATAGATTTGAGTATACCCTTTTGCCACCAACTTTGGTTTATATCGATCCAGTGTGCATCAGACTTATACTTAACTGTGTATACCCACCTACAACCTACTGCTTTCTTATCTTTTGGCCTCTCTACAATCTCCCAAGTCTCATTCCTTTCTAATGCACTCATTTCTTCATTCATGGCTTGAATCCAGTTCTCATCCTTTAAGGCTTCTTGTACTGATGTAGGGATTCTGATAGAATCAATAGCTGAAAGAAAACTTCGATGCTGCATAGAAAGTTTTTTTGTAGACACAATTTGGGATATAGGATATTTGGCACAAGATATTTTTTCTTTTCTCAAGGCAATAGGTAAATCATTTAGGTTAGGTTCAAAAGCAGTATTTAAGGTGTCTTCAAGAGTTTCACAGGTATGAGTTCTTACCTTCGATTCAGACAATTGAAGTTGTTGTTCGACCAGGACGGGTTCTTGTTGCCTTCGCTGATATGGTCTTTCAAAATATTTGTCCTCATTATTCTTCTCTGGTAATGATGTTGGTGCATGGTCTTTGTCATGATGAAATCCTGCAACAAAGGAAAAGGTAGCAACTCAAGATCCTCAGCTTTTTGAATACTCTCCTCCTGAAGTTGAGAACTAGGAAAGAAAGACTCTGTTTCATGAAAGGTGACATTCTTGAAAACATAGACTTTACGACTTTGAGGGTGATAACATTTGTACCCTTTTTTGTTGGGAGCATAACCGATGAAAACACATTTGATAGCGCAAGGATCTAACTTACCTCGATAAGGACTATGAACATGGACAAAAGCAGGACAACCAAAGACACAATTCTGAAGACTAGTCAACATGGGAATAGAAGGATAGAATGTGGTCATAAGCTGAATAGAAGTAACACCCTCTAGAACCCGAGAGTGTAATCTATTAATCAAATAAGTGGCACTCAGGAACAAACGTTTGGAAAAGCAAAGCTCTAGTAACCTCAAGTTAATACATGAACAACTCCATTTTCCCTGAAGGAATTTGGAAAGGTTTTGGTTCACATATTCTCTTCCATTATCAGAAAGCAATCTCTTAATTGGACTTTCAAATTGTGTTTGAATCATTTTGTAAAACTTTATAAACAAGTGAAAAACTTCAGACTTATCTTTCATGAGGAATATCCTGGTAATCCAAGTACAATCATCAATAAATGAAACAAACCATTTTGCACCCAAGATATTACGAATAGGTGAAGGTCCTCATACATCTGAATGAATAAGATCAAAAGGTTTAGGACTTTTATTACCATTGGGAAGAAAAGTTGTCCGATGTTGTTTAGCAAACTGACAAACATCACAATGAAAAGACTCAACAAATACTTTTGTAAATAAAACAAGAAATAAGGACTTTAGGGTACTAAATGGAGGATGACCAAGACGTCTGTGTTGAAACCATATCTGAGAGGATGACCAAGATTGACAGCCTTGTTGAAGATTAGAAGTGTGTGCCTGTAGTCTAGCATACTTTTTATTTTCTTCATGCTGTAAATAATTTAACCCGCCCTACTCTTTAGCAATTCCAATAGTCTTCCTCGTGGCAAGATCCTGAAAAACTCAATGGGAATGAAAAAATACCACTGCACTATTTAAATCTTGGGTGACCTTTTGAATAGACAAAAGGTTATTGGATAGTTTGGGAACATGAAACACATTTTTTAAAGGAAAGGAAGGTTGAAGGTGAATGTTACCACGACCAGTAACGGGAGTATTGGAACCATTAGCAACAGTAATATTGGTTACCAGATAAAGCAGTGTAGGATGAAAAATAAGAGGAATGACGTGTCATAGGATTTGTAGCTCATAGTCTATAATCTAGATATTTTCAGTACTAGAAGCATTAAAGGATAAGAAACTAGAACTCTTATCACTCGTAGTTAAGGAACAATAGCTAGATGTCTTACTAAGAGAGTCCATGAAAGCTCAAAACCAACTGAGCTTTGCAGATTGACAAAATTTGGTCCTGTTCACAAAAAAAAGTTTGTCGAAAATTTTTTCCGACGACAGTTTCCGGCAAACGGTGGCGGTGGTCGGCGGTTGTGGTCGGTGATGGTCAATGGTGTAAGGTGGTGGTCAGAAAAGATAAGGAAAAAAATGTTGCAGCAATGACGGAAATAGGATTAATTTGATGATATGAAGTGAAATAAGTTAAGGATGAACAAATGTGATCAGTAGAACTACTATCAATAATCCAAGAACTGAAGGAAGAAATAAAGTCATTACCAGTTTGTGTTGTCATGTTGGAAGGAATAACATAGACTTGACTAGAAACATTGTCACTGGATTTGGCCTGTTGTAAAAGAGCTAACAATGTTTGATACTGCTCAGGAGTAAAACCAATTTGTTGAGACTCCACTTCTGACTTCGAACCTTCATGATTCTGCTCATTATTATTAAAATTTGTATTATGAAAAACTGCATTAGTATGACTCTGATCATGGTTATGATTTCTAAACTTGAAATGAGGTGGAAAACCATGCTTTTTATAGCATGTATCAATGGTATGCCCTGTCTTTCCACAATGACTGCAAATTTTGGCAGTATATTCTCTTCCATAGCTTCCTCTTCCGTATCCCCCACATCTGCCATAGATGGTAACATTGTTTTCATAACCTCCTTTGCTAGTAACAATCATTGCCTTGGATTGATCACTAAAATTTTTGTCTCTCTTGTTGTGTAATGAGAGAGCAAACTCTATTCAATGATGGATTATTTGATGAACTAACATGGTAAGGTGAACAAAAATCTTGTAAGGATCAACAATTCACCCATGGATAAATGTAGCAACCAGAGCTCTAATCAGAGCTCTGACACCATATTATAAAATAGAACAGAGATGAACAAAAGAGTAAAAGGAAGACAAATGATATGAGAATGAATATCTCTAATATTAGTTTGTTGAGATCAAAACAAATAGTTTGAATATATACACTTATTCTAGGTCTAGCTAAAGAGAGAAATAATAAATCAAATAAATACTAGAATCATAATAGACAAAACAAAAATAAAGGTTATTCACCTCTATAAAGAGAAACAACTAATAATTAGAAAAAACACAATTAATATTAATATCCTTCTATAACATAACTCTGGTATCCATATCCTTTAATACAGTCTCAATTTATAGACGGTTTACAACTAATTAAGGAAAGAAATAATAGGTAATGAAAGCAAGAAATAATGGATGATTAAAGTTGTACAAATCAAATCACTAACAAATTTGTCTTAATAAATAGAGAATGAAATTTGCACTTAATTACAAAATAATTCTCCTGATTAAACATCACACATGATTGTCAATTCCGTCCCCACGTCTTCCTATCCTTGTATGCTACCATATAACTATAAAGGGAAACCAAAGTGGAACTTATTATCCCTGGTAATCATGCCACTTAATATTTGGTGATTTGCATAATTATTTCTCTTTTCAAACTCCATTTGGTGCTATAGTTTTTACAGGACTGAATGCAGCTTATAAACTTTTAATAATTTGTCATCTGCATTTTTTGTTAGCTTATGGTACTTACTCCATGCTAATGTTATTTCAGGGTTGGGAAGCAGCGGTTACGAGAAGCTAGGATGCAAGCCATAGATTATCTTATTTTGTTACTTGCTGGAGCCTCCTTAGGATCACTTACAAAAGGCAGTGAGCAAACGTTTGGTGAAGCTGGTTACACCTATACGGTGATTGCTGTGTGTAAGTCATAAATATCATAGCAAATAATCTTCCTAGAATTCACGTGAGCAATGCTTTATTCTTATCCATTGTTGTAAATTTCAGCTCTTTTGTGCAAGATTGCGGCCTTGAGATCGTTTTCCTTGGAAAAATTACAATACTGGAGGGAGAGTGATTCTGGCATGAGCAGCTTGGCTTATTTTCTCTCCAAAGACACCATAGATCATTTTAATACAGTGATCAAGCCTGTGGTGTACCTTTCTATGTTCTATTTCTTCACCAATCCGAGATCAACTTTTGCTGATAATTATATTGTGCTGCTTTGTCTTGTGTACTGTGTTACTGGTATAGCATATGCATTGTCCATATTTTTGGAACCTGGTGCTGCCCAGCTAGTAAGTATTAGAAAAATAAAACTTTTACTAACCCCAATTAAATATTACTCCTCATTGTGTTTCCTTTTCTCCTCTAAAACATTTCTGTTTTTTGCAGTGGTCAGTAATTCTTCCCGTTGTTTTTACTCTCGTTGCAACACAACCAAAAGATGGTAAAATTTTGAAGAATATAGCTAATTTATGCTACTCTAAGTGGGCTTTACAAGCATTACTTGTTGCAAATGCTGAAAGGTAAATAGTCCAGGATAATTATTGATATATTAAATTATTAAATCGGTTGAAGAAAACACTACTTTGATATGTGTGGCTTTATTGGAAATCCTTTTGTGAATGCATACAGCAAGAAATGATTGAGTCTTTTTTTGGGGTTGTACTTGCACCAGATATGTGTGCTTCTAGGTAAATTATGCAATTCCCTATAAAGTGAAACAAAGCATTTAGATTTTTAAGCGCGCACAACCACTGATTATCAGACTATTTATTTAAGGTCCTTCTGCAGTTAGGAATCTTCGTGATTATTTGAGATCTGCATTGATCTTGATAGAATTAAGTTACCTTCAGTTTTTTTTTTTCCCAAATGTGTGATTCCATTTGCTATTTCTTGAAATAGGCAAAAAAGTAAATTTATTCTCGAATTGAGCAAGTACTACAAGTACGATTTCAATAGAATTTGATATAACTGAAATCATACATAACACATACGACTTGTTCAATTTTGAAATAAAATTTCTTTTGCCCACTTCAGGAAATATGAAATGAAATTACACCATTTGCTGCAAAAAAAACCGCTACCTTGAACCTTCTCTGAGTTTCTATTCCTAGTGCATGTTTAAAACTCCAATACATGCAGGATTCTCTTCCTACCCAAGTGATGATAATCAAGGTTTGACTATGATACAAGGTCTTCACTCTTCCGGAGTGTTGATAGTTTGGCTATTCAGATAATATCTAACCATTTCTCCTTCATAGCTATAGCTTTTAGCATAAGAAGCCATTTGATAGGGTATTCATTTGGTCAACAGTTCAATCCTTAATGCAAATGATGAATCCTCTGAAATTTTTGGAATATAATACCTTAACTTGTATCAAATAAGCTTGTGAACTATTTTGCAGTCAGCAGTAGAAAATGATCAACACATAGTGAACATACTGTTAATTTATTCTACAGGTATCAGGGGGTGTGGCTCATAACTCGTTGTGGTTCACTTTTGAAAAGTGGCTATAATCTTCATGATTGGAGCTTGTGCATATCCATCCTCATTCTTATGGGTGTAATTGGCCGAGCTATTGCATTTTTCTGCATGGTCACCTTCCGAAAGAAGTAAGGCTAGCCAAACTTCAATTCAAGCTACCGAATTTTACCTCTTACAAATCTGAGTTGTACAAATTGGAGTTAACAATTACATTAGGATTCTCATGATTTCGAGAATGTCGGATAATATTTTTGGGGATGATATTGGTTATTGGCCTAACTATCCACGTTAGATGTGATCAATTAGTGATTTCATATTTGCACGTCCACCTCTTGTGGTTGTGTTTTTGTATTATAGTAAATTTAATTTTCGTTGCTCTTCATTCACTAGTAGAAGTCTATTGAATTTTATGGCTCGAATAGTAAACACCCATGTTTTATGAAAATGATGACGATTAACATTTGAAATGTATTAACATTTGAGATGTATCTTTTGTAATACAGTGTTTCGAATCTATTAGTGCATCTAGAATATGTTTTTTCTTCTTGTACCTCCATAGTTTTGTGACACCCCATACTTCTTAAAATACCAAACCTCCTTAGTTTTGTGGCACCCAATGCTTCTTAAAATACCAAAAATACCTTTTATTCTATTGATGTTTTCATTTTAGAATAGACGATCCAAAAAAACTATGGGTTATAGAATTTGGATCAGATTCTATAATCCAAAATGAGTTTCTTTAAAAAAAAATACATTCTAGATTATAAAATCCAGAAGATATTTTTTAATTGTAAAATCCAGTAAAATATTTTCATATTATAAAATCTGAAAAGTATTTTTTGAATCTAGGAATATTCTCCAAAATCTGTAGTTCATAATGTATTTTTTAAGAGAAAAAAATCCGAATAACAAATTGTAGAAAGTGTTTTCAGATCCAAAAATATGTTTCGGATTCTACAATCTAGGAGGTGTAAATAGAGAAAAAAATACATTTTCAAGTTATAGAATCCAAAATGTATTTTTTAAGGGTAAAAGTCTTTTCCCTGACCTATGGTACAGGAAGAAACAGCCTCAAGAATATTGTTTTCTCAACAATTAAAACACTGCTTGTTCCTGGACCTTCATAGAAGACTTGAAATGACAATTTTGCTCTTTTCTTCATCTTTTTCATTGACCCTCCACTTCCCTTTTTTCCGAATCCTAAATTTCTAAACTCTAGAATTTGGAATACAATTTTGTGTATTCCAAATTATACAGTTCGGAAGATCTACCAAAATGAATAAAAAAAACAACTCCTGCACTTTTCGCCCAAGGATAATTTTGGAATTGAAAGATTTATGGAGGTTGAAAGAAGAAATTGCCTTCAAAAACATAAATATCATTATTGCTGGCAACAAATGGGCGAGCTAAAAAAATAGTAGAGATACAAGATCTGGAACAATAAATTTACAATAACAATATTTATAACGTGAAAAACCAAAATGTTATAATGTTTTGAAACTGTAGCTTGTAAATATTGGAAGGCAGTGGCTAGCCTATGTAAGAAGTGCCAGTACCAGAATCCGCTCTCATGCTTTGCAGCTTTCGGTACATAAATTTGATGAACCTTTATGTCATCTCACGTGTCTATAACTCAACGGCCTTCTTCAGCAAATTCCTAAATTTAACCTAACAATGTTAAAGTAAAGAAGAAATTCAAATTTCAACATAATTATAAACCATATGATTTGATTCTAAAAATACTGTGACTAATGACTTAAAAACTTAGTAATATAGTAAGCTTAAAAGAGTAGTCATACCTAATCATTACTTGAGTATATGTGTGTAAGTCATTTCCAAATAATGTCACCAAGAAATTTGAGAGCCGGAACACCTCTTATCTCAACATCAACTAGTGGTGCTTGAATCATCAATAAGCTGGAAAGTTCTGGATCATTCTGAATTAAATCAAGAGCACGCATCTGATCCTGAAAAGTTTTCATAGAATGGCAAAAATTGTCACCCTCTAAATAAAAATAAACAGTATGTTCAAGACACAAGTGTTTCTCCTCTGGTTTCATACTTCATCGTTTGTTGCAACATTGTGTCCAATGAATTTGTTCTGACCAAAGTCTTTAAGACGATTTCTAGAACTTCAGTCAAAAACTAAAAATTTAGTATTCGTTGTCCGTTCTCTTGGCCTATCGAGTATTTATAACTTCATTATGTTTTCTGCCCATTGTCCCACCTAGTTATTGAAATCCTTGTGTGAGATATTTACATGTTTTCCATTATTTCCTAAGTATCGACTATGATACTTGTGTTTCTCCAGGAGACTATCCCAAGTGATCTCCTCTACTTTTAAGAAATCTTTTCTAACTTTCACCACGTGGTTGTGAAGATGTTGGAGTCAAGGGTAGTTGTTGACAAACATACATTCAATGGTATACAGCCTCAAGACTCAAGCAATTCAGTGAAAAGGTTGAAGTTTTAGTTCAACTGTTGTCCAAACGACGAAGCATCTAAATGACCAAGGGCTTGGTCAGGTACTGAAGCATTCTGAACAATGATAATCATCGTTTCATATATCACAATGACATTTTGGAACCTTCAAATGATATTGACACAATCATAATTACTAACGAACAACAACCCAAGCATCATCAAACTAATAAATAAAAAGTCATTCAAACTAGGGATGACAAATAAACCTGCATCCACAGGTATTGGCCAAACTTGTCCTAATTTTGATAAAAAAATCCCTGCATTGATTGAATATGGGTATAGGGATGGGATGCATATACATACATATCTCCTCCGTCCTAGCCCACATTTTGAATTACTAAAACACCCTTAGTAGTTTATTAGGTAACTTAAAAACCTTGTTTTCATTATTCTCTTTGGTCTCCTTTGTTTCATTTCCTTTGAAAAGTCCTTCTTTTACTACAAAAGTTTTCATTCTCAAACTCATCTGTTTGACTGATGTCCACAAAGTTCACTTAGATCCCCAAGGTGTTTTCCCTCTCATCACAACCTCAATTACATATTTTTTCCTTTATGTAGTTTTGTTCAAACAATTTATTACATTTCAAGAAGTGTTAACCTCAATTTTATCGAATTAAATCTTCTCTGGACTCAAATTTAATCATTTTTGCTCCTTTTTAATATTTTTATTTGTTGTTTACTTTTTATCAAGTGAGAATGTCTGACTATCAATCTCGAGTGTTCAATCATATAATTGTTATTTGATACTCTACTTCAAGATTTATGCAATTAAATTTGCTTCATTGAAATTTGACATTGAGGACGAGAAAATGTATCCCTTTTGACATTTAATTAATATCATGTTTTCTTTGTTGTGATTATTATTTTTGTTAGAATTATTTAATTAATATTTGAGAAGTGTGGGAGCTGAGTACAAGCATGGGTACATGTATTTGTTTTCTTTATAAAAGTCCATATCTCTTGCACAAGAAGCCTATGTGATGCATTTCAGAATTTATTTGCTCAAAAGCATGCCACTTGATGTGATTTCATTAGCAAATTGTTGTGTGGGAGGAGTTACAAATGTAGCATAATCACTACAACATTACAAGGTATCTCATGGAATCCTTGTTTTCCTTATAAAAGTCCATTTCTCTTGCACAAGAGCCTATGTGAGGCATTTCAGAATTTATTTGCACAAAAGCTTGTAGATTCGAAGAAATGAAGAGGTCAAATCAAGCCCCAAGGTTCCCAATAACTCTCAAAGCCTTTCTTGTTCAAAGCCCCAAGGGAAAGCTAGATGTTAGGCAAACCTCTATTTACACTTTGTGAAAAAGATCAGATTGTTAGGAAACATCCAAGCCTTTAAAAAAATGGAAATAGAAGCAGACATTCAAATAGAATCCTACACCACCGAGTAGCCAATATGTAAGGATGCTCAAGTCAGCAAAGAGGCATTTTGCTTCTTCTATGACACTAATCGTCTAAAATTAGGGTTACATCTCCCACATGACACTTTCAATATAAAAGATTTTCATAGTAATTAATGTTGTCATGTAACTACATCCAAATAGTTAGGCCTTTATCTTAGTCTTCTCTATACTATGTACTCACTTTGGCATTATGCGGATCTCTAATATATTCTTTTTCTTGAGTTTAGGATATCGAATATAATCTCTAGGGCATCAATTAATGGAGTTGGTGGGCAAGGTTTACTAACTTTATTTCAATCATCTTATAAAATCTTGAAAGTAAGTTTGTCAAAATTTGAGTTTTGTCCTGAGTTTGTTGGGCTTCATCATCGCTTTGTTGAGCTTCTTCGTTTTGTTGTCCCAAATCATTCATAATCTCCATGACTTGCTATAGTGTAGGAGAATTTTCCTCGTTATCCTTCTAGAAAGTCACTTTCTATATCTTCTCTTCCTCGTGTTTTTCTCTTCACAACATTTTAATAGTGTAGGAACAATTTTACCTACCCTTCGATGCATGTCAAAATGTTCTAGCTAAAGTCTCTCAAAGATTATTACCTAAGCCATAGCATTTAGTATTCGTAGTTTGTTCTCTTGGCCTATCATGTATTTATAGCCTCATTTTGTTCCCACTTCCCTCGTAGGAAGTGGAATCCTTACATGGGATTTTTACATGTTTTCCCTCACTCCTTAAGTTTCGGCTATGATACTAATGATTGCAAGGGGACAATTCCAAGTGATCCCTATTTTTAAGGAATGTAGTCTAACTTCTCTTGCAACATAACAACAAGCACCTTAAGTAACAATATGGTTTTGCATATTAATCGATCATCAAATAGCTTAGTTATTCATTAGATAGTTCAATCAATACCCTGAACTATCCTAGATCAGTATATCATTCAAATTGGATATGGCTCAACGCTACACCAAGCGGTACAAACTTACATTCTAGCTAACCACTCAGATGAAATGCACGCAAAAATTAAAGAGAAAATGGTTAAAAGTACCTTTCGTTTCATAGCACAAAACTTGCAATCAGATGGGGATGGTGGAAGAATCTGGTTGACAACCATTCTCTTAACAGGAACATTTTCCTTCTTCAGGGAAGCACTCAATCTAGATGATTCGCTAACTGCCATCACCTTTGGGGAGTAAAGACACAAATATAAATGATTAAGAAATGTATATTAAAACTATCTAACATTCAGCTAGTAAACTACAACAACCACAAAAACCTTTGCCTAGTAAATGTTACAAAATTAATTGATGATGTTTTGTTCTGTCAAAAGCCAAACTTTTTTTAAATAAATCATGTTAGGCATCACTATAAAGCTTTAGCATCCCAACTAGGTTGGCATTCTAAAACTTCAACAAATCATCTACCATCACATCACATGAACATCCATAAAAGAAGAAAAAAGAAAAAAAAAAATACAAAAGCCAAAATGATTTAGTGCATTCATTTTTTATTTAATAATTGAATATTTGATTCTTATAGTGAATGTAGTTCTTGCAATAAGATTAGATAGATCCACTTCCTTTTCACACAGGAAACTAAAGAGCAAAATATCCAGTATAGATGCCCATCTTCATTCTGTCTTTTCATCTTCTTTACTACTAGTCAAAAGGTAAAAACAAACCCCAACAACTTATCCTGGTTACGTTTATGAACTTCATAAAATTTTGCTACCCCTCAATCTTATTCTTTTGTATTGAACCCCAAAGCTTTTCTCCTAGGTCTTCCTTCCACTTCAAAATTTCAATTCTTTAAATAGGAAAATGTTAGTTGACACACACAGATGGTGGATGGGGAAGGCAATAATCAATGTGCACGGGAAATAATTTCACAGAGAGACACGATATAATAGAATGGAAGAGGGTCGTTCCTTCAAATTTGACGAATATGGCATTCCCAAAAATATATTTCCTTTTAATACTAGCTACAAAACACTTGTAGCTCATTCCTAGCCCTCCACCACACCTGACAGTATATATACCTGAAAGTTGTAGTCCTTTAACATTTTTGGTAGGGTTGGTGACACTACAGTATATGTCAATTCATCATTATATCATTATACACACCAGTTATTCACATGTTAGTCAATTGTGGAAAAAATTTATAAATCATACCGTGGGGATTGTAACAATGACAAATTCAGTCGAATCAGTGTCACGAAAAAGTTCACGCACTTTTAACATTCTCTCCCTAAGTTTCTCCAATTTGTCAGCCTGCACAATTAAGTATAACAAATGTGAACATATTAAGATGAAACTACGCAACAGTAATCCCAGGTGGAAATAAATCTTACAGCATTCTGTTGGGTATTTTCTTGTCCAAACACAGATTTAATTGCTGATGTAGCAGAAGCTATCTTTTGTCTTAGCTGCAGAAGAATAATTGGTATCAATTACTATAACGATCATTCTGAGCTTGGAACTTGGAAATATTGGGGGTAGGGGGTGGGAGGAAGAGATACTCCGGATATGCTGTTCTGACTGTTCACTTTGTAAAAGGAAGATTAAATATGATTAAGTACATGTGAGGCATCGCATGAATAGGCATCATTTTGGCAACCGCTTACTTCCCTTAAACATTTGATGAAATCTTGCCAAGAATCAGGCTTTATACATAATGCTTGCACAGGGGGCAGGTAAGGGAAATTGCGAATACTCTCAATAGACAATTTCAACAATTTATTCTTTTTGCTCCTTGACAGATGGAATATTGGGTATAAAGATATCAAATTTATATCTTTAATGAAAAGAATATAGAGATTTACACTTCAAATACTGGGTTGCATTTGCATAGACACAAATTGGAAAAGGAAAAGGAAACAACCAAGGAAGTTGGAGAAATGTAGAACTGGAACAATTTCCAAGCACAATCTGATAATATAAATATTTTTGAAATTCCTAAAATATATTATATATTATATAGGTAAGAGAACATCAAATAACTATTCAATATATATATAAGAACAAAAAATAATAGTAAAAAAAATTGATTTACAAAAAACAAATTACGAAAGAAAAGAAAGAGAGAAGAGATAAGAGATAAGCCGGACAGATGCAGAACTTATCCTTCTCAAAGCTTATCATTTTCAAATGAGAGATCAAAAAAATCAAGCACAAATGAAGACCAAGTAACAAATCAAATTAAATTTCAACCAAAAGAAATCATAAGCAATTGGCCTATAAAAGGGCTTGGTTCTCCCCTTCAATTAAGCAAAAAATGCAATAGAGAAATTTAAACAAGAGCCAGAACTTTATGCAAGAATAGTGAGTGATAAATTGAGTAACACTATCAAATTTTTTTATTACTCTCTAAATATCCAGGTAAAGGGAAGAAGACATTTATCATTCTTATACTTATTTGTTTACTTTATAACTATCATTTGCTCGGTGGGATGTTTCTAATCTTTCGTATTCGTGTTTAATTATTTTATGGTTGGATGTTTCTAACCTCATTTTATTTAATTATTTTGTAACTATCTTGCCTGGTGGGGTGTCCTTAGCCCATCTTGTTTACTTATTCCATATTATTTTATTTATTTATTTATAATTATATGTATTTCTTAATTTAGTTTAGAGTATAAATTTTTTGTTGGCAAATAAATGTAAACTATATGTATGTATTTAGAAAAATAATAATCACTAATTATAAATTTTATGATAATCATAATTTAATTTGACGGTGATTTTTAATAGACTAAAAAAATACAATAATAACAATAAAATAAAATTAGGAAATAATGATGATGATGATGATGATAATAAAATTTGAGGTTGTAGTTGGAAGATTAACTTTGGGGATTTAAATGAGTAAATATTAAGCAAAATGAAATAATTTTGTATATTTTTTTAACCATGGTAAAACTCATTTATCCCAACTAGTCACTTCAAAGATAATTCAAATCTTTTCAAAGTAAAAATAAATAAATAAAAGTGTGAGATATATATATACATACATATATATATATATATATATATTGATTTAAATTTTTTATTATCCAATTTATTCATATGATATTTGTTCTCGCTTCTTAATTTTTCTTGTCCCTTATAAGAAATAAAATGGGAATACAAATTCAAATAGATGAGCGTGCCAAACTATCCAAATTTGTTTACTACAATCATTTCAACAATATTTCCGAGCACCACATGGAATACAAACATAGTTGTTACTTCCATCACGTTCCACAAAAGTATCATTTTTCACTTTCTCCTCAAATCTAGATGCACCAATCATCTTTAATACTTACCTTTTTCCTTCCTCTCACTAAATATTCCAACCCCTTAACAAATATGTTTTCACCAGATATATAAATGTAATAGTAGGGTAATAAGAAAGGGATTGTGAATAAATAAAACACATCCATTCTCTTTAAATAATAAAGAATATGTATATATGTGGTATGATGAATAATTATGTAAATGTTATGATGCAAATATATATATATATATATGCAAAAAAAATACAATATTATAGGGAAAAGGTGTTACAGACATCTTCACAGATAAACTACTCAAGACTGGTTGAGTGGCAGGGCAATTTGCATAAAATGATTATACCTAAAGAACATAATCATTTTATTTCAAAGTTGGAACAATTTCTCAGGCATTGCAAAGGGTTATAAAGCTCACTACTGTAAGTATTAGCTTCTAAAGCAAGTGAATCAACTCAATTCTACTGGGGAGGAGTTTCTTACAATTAAATTCAGTAGTCTTACCTTTAGTATCTTGCCAATAGATGCATCCAAGAAATCAGGCAAGGACAACAATCGTAATGTATGACCCTGATCCGGAACATGGAAAATCCTACGAATTAAGGCTAAAAACAAAAAGTTGATCTGAAATACATAACTATCAGTTTTTTGCTTACCGTAGGTGCAGTGTCAAATACTATTCGAGTAAACATGCTATATTCCTGTGATTCAAGAAATTGCATAACCTGACAAAAGGCTTTTAATTGTTAGAAGAACCAAAAAGGAATTATTACATGAATAATTAGCAATGAAATAAATGTACACAGCACATAAAATGCATGCCTTGGAGATTGCAATAGCTTCATCCAGTCCAGGAGGTGGTGAATCCAGTAGTTCTCCAAGTTTTAGCTCTCCCAACTATTGCAATCAAAATACATAAGAACCTGTCTTAGAGAAGCAAGCTTATTCTGAAGTAGAACCAATTATCTTTGTTTATGTCCTAGTTATAAATAATTAGCTTGCATAACATAAATTTACAAATTTTAAACAGCAAGAGGCAAGTAATTGAGTGGAAATACTTTTTAATTATTTTAACAGAATACTGCATTTTAGTTTCCACGTGAATTTGTTGTGCAGAAATTAAACTTGGGTGATGTGGAACTCCATGAGCATAGCATTCTTTCAATCAAGCAGTGGAGTTTGTTAAATACTCCTTCTAACAGAAGCTATCGTTATTATTCAGATTGATTTAGATGCAAAATGATACTAGATCATAAACCCTCTGTGTGTGTTGTGTGATCATGGACTAAGAGGAACCAACACAAGGAGGAATAATTGCAAGAAGCATGAACCAAAAAAGGGAGAAGAGAGTTCAAGACATAATGAGAGCTTCTAGGTGTGTCCTGAATAGATGCAAGGCTAAATAGCTTGAGGAGGAGCTTCATCGAGCCAATAAAAACTCAAGGACTCTGAAGATTAGTTTAGATAGGAGCAATGCCTCTTTGCCTACTTGGGGTTAATTCTCCTTGTATATACTCTTCTAGCATATCTATGTTTGGGTGGAAGGCTCGACAAAAGATGTCTTTGGCCGCATCCTTCATGTACACTTGTAAAAACACATTTGAGAAATAAAGAGAAATTTTGTGAAGTGTGTGATTCTTCTTTCTTAGAGAACTCTTATCTTGGATGAGAATATCCAAGTGGTGAACCTCCCCGGCTTGCTTATCCCAAAGGGAGTACCTCATGGCTTTTGTTCAAAGTTCCAAATCTTGAGTTTCATTCTTAGAACAATTTGTTGGAGATACCTCATCGTCTAGAGATATGATCAAATTATAGCATGTAAGTGGGTGCAAATCTCGTCTTACAAGTCAATTTTGTGATAGAATTATGCTTAAAGTCCATTTCAAATATGGTATCAGATTTTATCTATCGTAGTGAGATCTATTGGAACTATTGTGCCAACCACTATCAGGTCGCTATCGGACCACCCATAAATATCTAGTCTCACGCTCGAGATGTTAACTCCTAGGTGTGAGTGAGTGTGTTAGAGATCTCATATAGACTACAAATATGATAAAATTATATTATATAAGTGTGTGCATCCCTCACCTTCCAAGTCGATTTTGTGAGGTTGAGTTAGACTTAATGTTTACTTTCTAAAACAATTCTTGAAACCAAGGTAATTCCCTTCCTTCTAGTCTTTCCCTTCTTTATGCACTATTTTTTTTATCTATCTTCTTTCTTCTTGAGAATGTTGCTTAGCACCATTCACCTACACCTTTTTACACCCAAAAACCCTACCTACACCCATCAAGAATCTTTCATCCAACCCATAACTCATACAGGAAAACTATACAACCAAGCCAAGAAATCCTCCAAGAAAACCAACCACGTAGCTCATGGCCCAAATCTCATTTATAATTCACACAACCTATACCAAAAGATTCCCTAAGAGATTTGTGACCTAACCCTCTTTAGTTTCATCCAATTTCATCAAGTTTCAACCAAGATCAAAGCCAACTCTATCACCTCTTCCGCAACCAAGAACCAGAGCTTTCTTCCAAGACTCTTCCAAGAAGAACTCATTAAGAACCAAGCTCCATACACCTTGACTGAACCTAACACATTCCTACACCTCTGAGAGTCAAGACCAACTCCATCCTAACTCATAAACACACCAAGAAGCCAAACAAACCTTCCACAGGTGCAAACCAACTCTATCACGTCTTTCCCTTAACTATTCTTGTGTGCTTTGAAGCTTGAGTGGAAAGATCCACTCATTCCTACAAGCCTGATCAAGGCTTCTATCAATGTGTGAAGTAACAAACTTTTTCTTTTCTCCATTCATATTTTAGTGCCTAAGTTCAACTTAGTCAGTCCTTCAAGGTTAATCTAACTATCTAAGAGGACATGTGTTACTGTCAATATCATGGCAGGTTGATAATATACAGGATTATAGTTTAGACTTCTGATAAAAAATTGCTTTAAAAAAATTCATCACCCTGTGAAAATTCAGTGTAAATTGGAAAATCCATACATAACAAGAAAAACTGAGAACATCTCAATAAATCTTTACCTGATCTGCAATCATTCCGAGACCCATGCCATCCATGAAGTCTTTGACTCCAGTTCCACCATTTTTTTGAGCGGCATTTCGAAACTCTTCCCTAGACTTCTCAGGGTTTATCTGTAAAGGAAGTAAGGAACTATAAACTTAAATAAGTGAAGAGTGGTATCCTATTAAATGGTATACATATATTCTCACAAAAATACTAATCATGTCATTAAGTAAACTGGATACTAAATATTAGCTAATTCATTCTACTAAAATGTTAGCTTACTTCAAGAGCAAAAAGTGGATAATCAGGTCCTTCCACTGGCACCAATGCCCCCCCTGTCAAATCCTAGTGTACAATTTGCAAAACTTGTATTAGGCAAGGCAACCAATCTTGAAGCAGCTAGCTTGTGAGTATCATCAGAACTATAAGGTTACAAATATAATAAACCTGAGCAAAAGAATCACTCAAAGAATGTGCTGGATCAGTGGAAACCACAAGAGTTGGGTGTCCATTATTGGCAAATTTAACAGCAAGTGAAGCAGCACAGCTTGTCTTCCCAACCCCTCCTTTCCCACCTAGCATGTAATACTTCCTCTTAGTCCCAGAAACCATTTCATCAAACTCTGATGCAGCTTCTGTAGTACCAACCACCGATCTCACTGAAAATAAAAAATAATAAAGCCATAAAAAAGAAATATGTCATCAAACACTCCATAGGTATCTCAAAAGTACAATTTGCCTTAGAAAAGCATCAAGGACCTTACCTTAAAGCAAGCATTAACACATCATGCAATCTCAAATTTAAAGCAAAATTATAATTTGTATTTGCAAATAAGTAATGGGACTGCAAAAGAGCATCATAATTAATACCGTACAAGGTTAAACCCAAACCCAAATTATGATGAACTCTAAACTAGTCACATAAAATGACACTGAACCTATCTATTTAAAATAAAGAGAGATAAGAATCCAACTCAAAAGATTATCTGAAAAATCACCAAAAAAAAAAGCATTCTCCTCTTTCCTTCACTTCCATTATTTTTCCATTCTATATATCTCTTCAACAATTCAAAATTTCTACTAACTCCTTACCCACTCCCCTCAAACATACCAATATCCACAATCCTTAACTAGACCAACCATACCAACTAAAATTAAGTTCATTCAATGTAATACCTCAACAGAAGCAAGTGACAATTCCACCAATATGAGCACATGAAACAGAACAGCTAACTGAATTACAAAAACCCAAAAAAGTAAAAATAAAATAGAAAAAATGAGAAAACCTTGAAATGACTTTGTGGGGAGTTTAACGGAAGCAGAAAGGGAAACAAAGGTGAGGACTTTGGGGAGATGATGAAACAGAGGAGGGTTAGGTGCGAAAGAGAGAACACCCTTAACAGCCATGAAGTTTGTCATGTGAAGGGAAGACGAAACAACAGAGCGACATGCCATTTCTTTCTCTACTCACCTTTGGTTTGGTTTGCTCTATCTCTCACTCTTTCACTCTCATCCCTCAAAGGTTTTTTTTTCTCCCAACAAAAGATAAAAAATAAAAAAATAAAAACTAATTAGTATTTCTTTAGTTTATAAAGTTACATATAATTTTTTTTCTATTCTTACAATTATCACATCTTAGCATTTCCATGTTTTTTAAGTAATAATTAAAATAAATTAATAATAATATTATAAATTAAAAATATTTAAAATGTATATATTAAGAAAGAAAGTTTTAATAACTATGGAGACCATTTAAATTGAACCATAAATAATCAAAGTGGAATGATTTGTAAATATTTTTGTTTGGGTATAATAAATTACATTAATAAGTGGAATTCTCTATTTTAGTTATTTTTTTATACACAAATTCTTATCATTTTATCTTTTATATAATTTTTTTAAAATTCAAATAATTACTTAAATTAAAAAAGTTACTTACAATAAATTTATAAAATTACTTATTTTATAATTAATTTTATGATTATTGTAATTTAATAATATTTTTTTATCTTAATAATCATTATATATACAATATATGATTGTGTTCCTTTGAATAACCATTTTTTTAAACTAAAATAACTATTTGTAATAAAAAAAACTACCTAAAAATATTAAAAAAAATCACTTAAGTTAGTGTGATATTTTAATTGAACAATATTATCTTGTAATAAATAAAAATAATTTATTTTTTATTTAATAAAATAAATAATTGAATAATTTTTTATTTTAAAATAACTAAATAATTTTACTTTTAAAAATAATGGTTACATAATGTTTTAATACTATTTTTATAAATTTATATATGTATATAAATTTTAAATGCCCGAAAGCTTAATAAAGGAGTTTTTTTAACTATTTTTTACATAAATTTTTATTATTTATCTTTTAGATAACTTTTCTTTTCAACTCAAATAACTATCTAAAATAACTTTCTATAATCTATAATAAAAAAAATACCTACTCAATATAAAAAATATCTATAAGAAAATTATAAAGACAATTTATTTTTATAACTTTTTAATTTAATAATTTTTATTTTAATAATATATTTTTATATTTTATTATTCTGAAAAAAATTAGACACACATGTACTTAAGCACATATATGGATGTATAATAAGCATACAGTTATATCATTTTTTTTTTATTACCATTGAATTAATTGAATTGTATCTTCACCCTATATTCGTGTTTAAGAATTTTAAGAACTATAAAATCAATTTTTAAAAAAAGTTATATAAAATCTTTTTTATTTCATTATTTTATTTTTTTAACGTTTTGATTTATAAAAATATATCATTTTCTTTAGTTTTGTATATATATATATTACCAATTGACGTGTAATTAGAATATTTTTATCAATAAATATCAGTTTTTATAAAAAATTTCCATCATTTCTAGTTATACATATTTTAAAATTACACTTAACATGTCTATAGGCTTAACATTGTCTCATATATTATTTTTACTCAATTCTTTATTGAATAAAAAATTATTCAATTGAATTAATTGAAAGAGTATATCACTCTCAATATAAAATGGATCTAACTCTAAAGTAATTATTATATTATTATAAAAAGATTTTTTTTAGAATCTTCTACAGTTTCTAATAACATCTATTGGTATGTCTATAATATCCTACTAATAAGAAGGTTATAGTAGTAAATTTAATATCCTACTAACAAGAAGTTTCTAGTAGTACATTTAATATGCTACTAATAACACTTCCCTCATATTGGTAACACTTCCCTCAAATTGTGAATAGATATTTATTATTCCCAACTTCTATATGAGATCATTAAAATTGTTGAGTGGGAAGACCTATTGTAAACAAGTTTGTTACTTGAAACCCATTGTTCAATAAGTTTGTTACTTGAAACCCATTGTTCAATTTATTTTTAATGAAGTGTATTTTATATGTTTGTTTATAATGTTAAACTAGGTTCTCAGCAATGAAAATAGTTGACTTATTATCAATAAAGAATCATAAACTCTTCACGTATTACTTCAAAAAAATTTAAAATAATCCTCCACCATATCAATCCACACATCTCATGAACTATAGCTTTAAAATTCAGTCTTATAGACCTTGCAAAAAACATTTTTTTTTTTTACTTTTTCAAGTGACCAAATTTCCACCTAAAACACATTAGGTGGATTTTCCAATTGTGGTAGACCTCGCATATAATTTGCATTCGGATACACTTTAGTTCTTAATTTTTCATTCCTCGTGAACAATAATCCCCTTTCTGGACTTGTCTTCAAATATTAAAGGATTTTGTTCACAACTTGTAAATGTATTTCTCTTATATCATGCATGAACTGATTAACTACACTCACAAGTTTGGTGCAAACTAAGTAAAAGAGTTTTTTCACAAGTCTTTGGTACTGTCTTTATTCATAGTATTACCGCTTTCGTCATTTCAAATTCTATGATTTTGTTCTATTGGAACTTTGGTTGTCTTACAATCAATCTTACATATTTCTTTAAGAAGATCAATAACATACTTCTTTGGAAGATAAATATGACTTTTTTTTAGTAAGTCGTTTTTATCGCATGGAAATCATAACTTAGTGAGTCTACAAAACCAAGCATGGGTTGACTGTTTGAATCCGTACAAGGCTTTCTTACCTGCACATTTTATTCCCTTCTTTAAAAGACCTAAAACCCGAAGGAATTTGTATGTAGACTTGTTCCTCTATATGTCCATGCAGGAAAGCATTTTTCACATAAAATTGTTGTAATTCCCAACCAAAATAGGCTGCCAATGAGAGAATGATTATAATAGTATTCATCTTTGTCATTGGAGCTAATGTTTCTTCATAATCAATACCATAACTCTAAGTATATCCTTTAGCAATTAACTTTTCTTTGTAACGGCCATCATTTTTATACTTTACATTATAAACCATATGCATGCTATTGCCTTTTTATCTAGTGGCATGCCAACAATTTTCCATGTTTGGTTCCTTTCTAAGGCACTCGTCTTTTCCTTTGTGGCTTGAACACAATTTTTATCCTTTAGTGTGTGTTTGGATTGGGGAGTGGATGTGTGAGGATTTGAAGGAGTGGATATGTGAGGATGTGAGAAGAAAATGCGAAGAAAGTGAGGTTGTTTGGATTGGGGTATGTTAGAGTGAATGTATGAGGAAAGTTTATATGATGGTTGTGAGGAAATTTTATTTATTTTTAATTGTTAAATGTTACTTTACAAATTTATCCGTGCCTATTAAATTTTCTTAATAATGAAATGAGTTATTTTTGTTTAGAAATAAACAACTTTCACATATTTCGTAGATTTAAAAATTAAAATTAGAAAATAAATATATATTAAATATAAATATATAATTTAAAAATTATAATTAGAAAAAACATGTATTCAACAAATTAAATAAAAATAAAACTTCAAAATAATTTCTTAAAATATTAAACATGCATTATAAAATTAGAAAATAAATCAAAAAATAAATCAGATATTATATAAATAAAAGATAATATTTTTTATTATTAAAAACCATATAGTAATAAAAAATAAAAAAATACTAAAAAAATATAACATAATTAACAATAAAAAATAATTTCATAAAAAACTATTATCAAATAAATTACAAACTCATAAACATAATAATTATAACAAATTATATTAATATAAATGCAACAACAAACTAAATAAAAAGAGAACTTCAAATAATTTCTTAAAATATTAAATATGTACTACAAAATTAGAAGAAAAAAATCACATCTTATATAAATAAAAAAAAATATTGTTTTTTAATATTAATCACATCTTAGATGAATGAGGATAAATTCGTAAATAACACATGTTGATGTTGTTTTCCCTCTACATCTCTTCATTTTGAGGGGAGAGGATATTTATTGTTCATAGGTATATCCTTTCATTCTCTTCCATGCAAAACCTTGGATCCAAACCATTGATATCCTCTCACTTCTTTCCTTGTGAACAGTACATCCATGAAAGCAAACAGAGCCTTAATGATTTCTGAACTGATGTAGGGATTTTAAATGCATCATTCCTGCTACACAAAAAAGTGTTTAGTGGGTACAAAATAAGAAATAGGATAATTGGTACAAGATCAAGTTCCTTTTCTCAAAGCAAAGGGCAAGTTACCCCTAACTCAATGAATTTTCTAAATATTTGAGGGAATTATAAGAAGGAGCATTTACCCCTGACTCAAACTATTAAAGTTCTTCTTGGATCAGGTTAGGTTACTTTTGTCTCTTATGGTATTGTATATGGAAGAAATCTCTAGACAATTAATTTCTAGAGTTGATCTTGACTTGGGGAACCCTTGTTAGGAGCAGCTTCAGAGACATTCATACGAGTTGTGTCAAGAAAAGTATTAAAAGTAGAGGCATCCATATGAGATTTGTCAGAAAAGGTATTAAAAGTATTGATATTAGTATTAGTATGAGATGGTTATAGTAGGAAAGGGACAAAAGATGACCTTAAGAGATTCAAAAGACTTTGCTTCGAAAAAACACCCCTTGAAGTTGAGGTCGCATGTAAAAGGATTTAGTTTCATAAAAAATGACACTCATGGAGGTAAAAAGCGTTTGACTCGGAGGATAGTAACAGCAATATCCATTCTTATTATATGCATAACCAATGAATATGCATTTAATAGTTCTAGGATTTAAATTTCCACGAAACTAGCTACGAATATGGACAAACACAATACATCCAAACACCTAACTATGAAGATTAGAAAGAAAAGGAACGGTTGGAAAGAAGGAAGACATGGAATGAATGGGACTCTAACCATCTAGAACCCGAGAGGGTAATCGATTAATGAGATAGGTAGAGGTAAGCACAACCTTGCCTCAATAAAATTTACAGACATACATCTGAAAAAGAAGTGTCTATGTTACCTTAAGAAGAGATTATTTTTTCTTTCAACAATGTCCTTTTGTTGTGGTGTATCAACACATTTGAATTCATGAACACAATCATTTTTGTAAAGGAATTTGGACATATAATGATTTACATAATTCCTCCCATTATTAGAACACAATCGTTTAATTGACTTCCCAAATTGTGTTTTTATCATATGGAAGAATTTAACAAAGAAGATAAAAACTTCATATTGTTCTTTCATCAGAAAAATCGTTGTAACACAAGTACAATCATCCATAAAAGTGACAAATCATTTAACACCAGATATACTAGATTTTAATGCAGACCCCCAAATGTGAGAATGAACAAAATCTAAAGGATAAGCACTATTTGCATTATTAAGAAGAAATGTGGCTCGATGATGTTTTACAAGTTGACATATATCACATTTAATTGACTCAACAAAAAGAAAGGAACATAAACTTTAGAATAAAAACATATGAATGTCTTAGATATCGATGGAGAAGCCAAATTTGATAGGACCTATTAGTAGTGCAAGACTATAGACCCAAGGTAATTGTTTGACTATTGATACTATTTTTAGTTTCCAAGTTGTTAAAACAATACAACCCTCCTTGTTTCTTAATAGTTCCAATCGTCCTCCGATATTAAAAAAACAATAAATGGAAAAGAAGGTTATAAAACAATTTAGTTCATGAGTAAGTTTTTAACCAAAATAAAATTATTAAAAAATTTGGAACATAAAGGACATCTTTAAGGGTGAGAGGTAACATAAGAGAAATATTACAACGTCCAGTTGTTGGAATAAGAGTCCAATTGACAACAATAATGTGATTACTAAGAAGAGAAACATATGATCTTAAAAGAGATTAATGAGGGACCATATGGCCTATCACACCAAAACCAAGTATAAATTGGAGTTCTTACCACTCATGTCAAAGAGCAAGTACCAGAAGGTGACTTACTGATCCACTCAATGAGAGATGTTCAATTTCAGCACATAATGCAGACATTCTATCTTTACTGGAAGAGGATGAAGGAAGATCAACATTTCTTAGTAGAGTTGTCATGCTAAGATAAATAATAAGGATTCCTTAGTCCCCTCTTAATTAAAATAAAACAATAAGATAAAAGTTTAAGTGAAAAACTTTAGGAATGACTCTGACAACGATAACTCTGATGACAACCATCAATTGGGTGCACTTCAGACAACCCTCAAATAAAACGAATGCTCTTGAGGCAACCCTAAAAAGAACTATAGTTAAGACCGTAAAAAAAGAAATATAGACGTAAGGTCACTAAAATCATAAGCTCAAATGCTAATTTGAAAACCAACTTAAAAAATAATCTCAATAAAAAGAGATTTTTAATCGATTGAATTAATTAAAACAATACATCAACTTCTACGTATAGAGAATTCTGATCCTAAAGTAATTATTACAAAAGAAATCTCTAGAATTTTTTACAACTTATAGTATATTTAATATTCTAGTAGCAAAAAAGCTTCTGATAGTACATTTAATATCTATTTACAAATTGTTTTTTTTAATGAAAATAAGATTATTAATGTTTACACCTTATTGAGAATAATGATGATTATTACTCATAAACTATATATTAAATTTATTAAGAGTAGTATATTGAAATTAATTTAATTTTCAACAAAAAAGTTCAAAATTTTTCAAAAATGAAACTCATACTTTTCATTAAGATATATTACAATAAATAAAATAAAATACTTCAAAAAATATAATCAAAATTTTAAAAATAATGAAGTAATAAGATTAAAAAGTATGCTAATATTTATTAATTTTTCTTAGAAATAAACTTTTCATAAACTGATTAATTACACTGGAAAATATTCTGTAACTTGTTTGAACAAGTGATAAACAAATTAAGGAATTTGGATCTTTATATTAATTATTTTAATATATCAAAATTAAAATCAATGTAATTTGAAGCATTAAGAAAGAGAAATCAGCAGAAAATAAAGATTTAAAATTTAAAATTATCAACATTCATTGGCTTGAGTTACAAGCAACTTGTTTTTTCTTAAAATTAATTATTGAATTCACCAATCAATTTAAAATCCTCTCTGATTTTAAAAATGATGTCTAATCATGGACAAATTATTAATTTATGAAATGTTTTGTATTGTGGTTTAAGACATTAAAATATTTCTAAACATCAAATTAGTATTATTATTACTACTATTTTGTTACATTTTTTTATATAATGATATTTTATAGGACTAACTTTATTTTAATAAAAGATAATACCTATTTTGTATTTATTCACACGTTAATTTTTTATTAAAAATATAAAGTATTCAAATTTAAGCTGATATATAATTTAAGGTTAATTATAAATTTGTGTGAAGTGATTTCATTTCATAGATGAATCTCTCTATCAACTTTGTGAAGTTGCCAATGTTTGTGTTAAAAATTATTTTGCAACCAATTCTCCTTGCATGTAAATCCGTAGGTTCAGACGATTTTGATAGAAGTTGATCTCAAAATCTCATCGAAGATTGAATATTAAATAGAGAAGTTTAATTAATATCTCATTCACATTCAAGATAGTTTCAATGTAAAACTAAAACGTTATTGATATTTAATAGTGAATAAAGATTAAAGATGAGACCAAATACAAGAAGAAGGGGATGATAGAGGAGAAGTAAGAGGTTAGAAAAGGAAAGAATGAAGACTCGACTAGAAATCGTTGTGTTTCTGACTTAAACTAAATGCTCTAGTTGATATTCATCCTTCTTGTCTAGAATATTTTAGTGCTCACCATGAGTAGATAAATCAATTATGTGCCATTTTTAGAAATGCAAGTCATAAGAAGAATGATGACACAAGAAGAAATAGAGACGATATCTCAAATTTTAGACATGAAATGTCACAAACTTCGTGTTTAAGTGAAACCATATCGCATTCGTGAAATAATTAAAAGTGGAGCATATTGTTTGAAAACATTGAACTCTTATAACAAGAATGGGGAATTGGACTAATTTTCGATTTTATTTTAGTTGATCATATACTCTTTTTTTACTTATGAGTCTTTATATTATTGATTTTTCCTATAAATTTTTTAATGAAAATAATTATTATATATTCAATGAAGAAAATAAAAACCATTCCCAAGTTTTCACTTGGATGGTGCCAAGTCCAATACTGGATGGTGTCAGATAAAAACCATTTAAAGTTGTCAAACCCAATACACATATAGATATTTTCATGAATTTTTAAACTTTATTTTATCTATATAATATTTATCCAAGGATCTTTGTGCTTTTATCCCCATTTATTTGTCAAAAATATTTCACATAAAAAAGTTGTATATCCACTTATCTTTGAGAATACTAATCCAAACATGAGATTGAGAATCTAAAAATACTAGGTATGATATGAGTTTCTCATTATTTGTAAGTGACAAATAAAAAAACTTATCATTCATTTCTACAGTACCTATCAAAACTTATCATTCATTTCTATGTTACATATCACAGTATTTCTCTTTATCTCTCATTGATTCAGAAATTTAATTTACTTCTCTCATTGATTCGGAAATTTAATTTACTTGTGTACAAAACTCATCATGTCTCAAATTCATTTGCTGTTACTAAAACTCTTAGAATTCAATAACTTACTTTATTTGAGTTAGATGAGTGTTAAGAATACATATTACCCTATACTAAGGTAAAATCTCACCAACTAACTAACAATGATTTGTAGTTATTGTTAAAATTGTTGATAAAGATCTAATATCACCAAGAAGTAAGATATAAAGTCAAATTATACTACACAAGACAGGGTTAATCTCACCTTACAAACTGATCGGATTCAATGTTGAATTAAGTATAAACTTCTTTATTAAATGTTGTCAAGTTTGCCATGTGATTAGGTATAAACTTCCTTATTAAATGATGTCAAGTTTGCTATGTGATCTTTTGTCACCCATCGGTACCACATGCCCCAAAGTTAAGACTTTACCATCACCTCCTCCAAGCTTAATTTAGAACACACTTTCTATTTGAAAGAACAAAATCATGAGTCTATTCTATATGAAATGAGATCTCTAAAATCTTGTAATTTTCAATAAATTTTGACAAAAGTATATTTTGTTCAAAAGAGTGTCTTACTAGCATTGCTCCAATCAACTATCGTTACGCTGCCTTACACTTCCAAACTTTCAGTGACACCCTATTGCAGAAGACATACTAGGTGAAATTGTACCTTTCAAGGTTTTCTTCCAGCTAAATCTTCCAATGTAAGATTCAGTGTGTCAATTGAACCTCTTTTCACTTCTTCTCCACGAGTAGCCAAGAAGTCCTCAACGCTTCCTGGTTCGCCAAACCACCCAAGGTGATCTGCAATGAGGTGAAGATTATTACACCCCCCACATCTTGCCACCACTACACCTTTCTCGTATGACTCACGACAAACCGTCTTAATGGATCTCGTTTCACAGACCTTGCAGGTGAAAATCATTGCCAGATCATGCCTTGAAGATGTCTTCAAACTTGACTTGGCAGAAAACTGTACAGAGGAGGTATCATTAACACTAACGGATGTAGCAAGATTATCTGGGTTTGGACTTAGTTTTAAGGTGTCAGCTTCACTATTTTCTACATCTTCACGAACAGGTTTGATTGGATTTGTATTTGTAGTGACCCCCCTTTGATGAAATCCAAATCTATTTAATATTGCGCAGGTATTAGAATACCAAGAACATTCTGCCAATAAACAACATTCACATTAATACAAAAAACTTTCTGTTCACACACAAGGGAATGCACAAAAAAGAAAGATCTTCATCTTTTACAGCACAAACTTATGCTATTAACTGAATGATTAAACATATTCATATTCTGCCACAAAATGGATAAAGTGGAAGACACCAGATAAAGATTAATTAGAGCAAGTCCAAATCAAATTAACAATATCTACTGTTTCCGGTTATTCAGAAAACACTGTTTTGCATTATAGGAGATGCAAGAGTTAAAATCTGTTTATATACAATAAATCTTCATTGCATATTCCATTCCTTTGAACTAAATCCATCAAAGAAGCAGAGAGCTAATTCAAGGATCGTGTATTAACTTAAAAACAAATAAATAAACAACCTATATAAAAAAAATTACAGGTATCAACACCAACCTATTTGCTATTCAACATCTGGTGCTTCAATTCCCATATTAACACTTCTTGTTAAAAATGATTGCCCAATGCACACCCTATTTGAAATGCAATTTGCTGGGCAATTCAGTGTCTCTTTAAGCAATTAAGAGACTGATTTGGTGTGTGTTAATTTGTTCAAAGGACTAATTATTAATAGAGAATGAGCGCTAGAGCCACAACCACTTGAGCCAAATATTAAAAAATAAGTTTTTTCAAAAAACTATTATCCATCAATGTCATCTTTCTCTTTTGACACCGGAGTGACACATTCATTTTAGGGATTAAGCAAATATTTGTGCTGCTGTAAAAGTCTTTTATTGCTATTAAGCTATTCTCCTGACCATCCTAACTGCTTAATTAGTGCTAACAGACTTTTATTAAGATTCATGTAAAACAAAAACAAAATGAAAAAGATATTTCAATACACCCAAAAGTGTTAAGGTATTAAAAATAAAAACAGAACCATCATGGTATCAACCTAAAGCTGTCAAGAATCCCTCAAAACAACCAAAGAGTCTGGTTGGTTCAGTTAGTTGAATAACGTGTGTGAATTGATATAAACTCTAGGTATCCATGATCAGTTCCTATAAATAAATAAAAAACATAATTGCTCTTTTCGGAGCTAGCTATAAGAAGCTCTACGAATAAAATAATTGCCAAAAGAAATTAACAATGAAAGGAAAAGGCAAACATACAATAAACTCAGAAATTCAAATTTGAGAAGTTTGGAAAATCCATCCTAAAGACAATTCAGCAAACTAGAAACCAGAAACAAGTAGCTGCTAGCATTTGTAGTCAATTAAATTCAGTTCCTAAAAAATAAAAACGAGGATTTGTTAAAAATTTCAAAAAAGGGGTTTAATTGAAGATTAAAAAAAGGGTAGTTTGTGGAAGAAGCTTAGTATTGAGTTGAGAGGATCTAAAAAAGGCACAGATAGAGAGAGAAAACTATGGAGATGAATCGGCAAAATAAAGAAGTTGGAGACATGCCTTGAATAACGGGGTGATGGGTTTGTCTTGTGAAGATTGAGATGAATCGCCTCTGCAACATCCTTGCCGCCATAGCTCCCACGGCCATGGGTAACGCTCAAACCTTTTACCTTCTGAGTTTTTGGGCTCTTCTTCTTTTCTAGGGTGTTTCTTAATGCACCCCTACGTGTTTATTCCTACACCTATACATTCATGTGAATTTACAAAATTAACCTGGACGTTTTCAAAACTTCCAAAGTCACTGCATACCACTCCTTTTTATTCATTACATTTTCACGGGTACCGTTGAGAGCAAGCAACGAAAATGCAAATCAGAATACATACTGTGTTTTCTATGATATCTTATGTATGGCTGTTTCTTCCTCCAACTCCATATATTCTTCTCACACCTCCATACATTTTTATATTTCCAAAAATACCCTTCTGTAATATTTCGAATTACATAATTTGAAAGTATTTTTTCAAATGCGTTTTCGAATCTATTGGAATGAGTATTCAAATCTATTGAAATGACACAAAAAAGTTAAAAAAGTATTTTTGGGGATGGGTGAAGAACCTATGGAGGTGCAGGAACAGTCCTTGTCTTTTGAGCTTTGTGTTTTCTTATAGGCCTTTGCTATTACACTCCCCTACTTGTTGAGTTCACTCTCCCCTATCTTCTTCTGTGCGTCAAATTACCTTACTAACCTTGATTTTGTTTTTCAAACTGTCATGATCATGAACTCCACGTGAAAACTCTTTATTTTTTAGGTTTGACATTTCTTCACATTCATCTTCCCAATAATAACTGATAACTCATATTGACTGAACTTGATGACGAAATCCCCACATCAAAAGCATAAAAAGAATGCAGTCCAACACTTGCCTTTTATACGTTGATGTTTATCTAAATAAACGTGGGCCATCTTGTAATATTCATCAAATTCAAATTCTACACAGCACAAAGCAAAGAATCCTTCTATTCATACCCAAAATTGATAAGCAAAGAATCCTTCTATTCATACCCAAAATTGATAAGCAAAGAATCCTTCTAGTTTTGATTGCAACATATTACAAAATCCGTAATCATATACATGTTGAATTATACTTCCATCTGTTTCCAGAGTCAGTTTTACAAATTTTTTTACAATAAAAAATTATGGAGTGGAAAAAATGGAAATAAAAAGAAAAGAAAAATCCCTCAAATCCCAAAAACCGTCACCGTGGGGCTAATGAGACCGATAAGTCAATATCGGTTCCCATTTTCTGATCCCATTCCTTCGATTCTAAATACAACTTTGACACCTCAATCGATACGCGACCCATGTCGGGTCTCTCATTCGGGTCATTCCCAACACAGTCTAATCCGACCCGAATCATCCTCTCAGCCACATTCACCGGAAACGAATCCCTCAACCTCTTATCCATCCACTTCCTCACACCGCCATATTCCCCCGCCGCCACTCTTGCCGTATCCACCACGCTCGTCCTCTTATAACTGCCGTCGTCGTTGAATTCGAATTTCACCGCCTCTTCCCCGCACAGCAGCTCCAAAACCACCACGCCGAACGCGTACACGTCGCTCTTCTTCGTCGCTACGCCGCTGACCTGAAACTCCGGCGCCATGTACCCTCTCGTCCCCTCGATCCTCACCCTCCGTCCACCGGATTCTTCCCCGGCCCCATCGACTGCCTCGCCGCAGAGATCCGACGAGCCGAAGTGGCAAATTTTCGCGCGCAAATTATCCTCCGTGATAACAATGCTGGAGCTCTTGATGTGATTATGAACGAAACCAGAACTAGATCCCGAACCGGAATCGGAACCAGAGAAATTGTGGATGTAATCGAGGCCGTGCGCGACGTCGGAGGCGATCTGCATCCTCGAGGTCCACGTGACAAGATCGGTGAAGCTGGGATTCCGGCGGTTACGGAGGCAGTCGGCGATGCTGGCGCCGGGAACAAATTCGTAGACGAGGAAGATGACGGCGCCGGAGACGGAGGCACCGAGGAGTTTGACGAGGCTGCTGTGGTGGCTCCGGCAGATCATGGCGAGGCGGCGGCTGAGCTCCGGGAGGTCCATTTGTTGGCGGAAGTTGCGGCGAGAAACAACAACATCTCGGTGGCGGATTAGGCAGCGCCAGGAGGAGGAAGAGAGGCGTGGGGCGGAGAAGTTGGCGGTGGCGGCGGAGATCTCGGAGAAGTGGTATATGTTAGGGCTTTCAGGGAGCGTATCTTTGAGGCTTGAGAGAGAGGCGCGGCTTGAGATGGAAGAGGCTTTTGACCAGTCGTTGTTGTTTTCGAATACGTAGCTTCTTGATTCTGTGATGGGGACGTCGCTGGTTGAGGTTTCGTAGTTGGAAGATGACGATGTTAGGGTTCGCTTTGGGTGAGGACAAGGGGAATTGTTCATGTTTCTATTGGAGTTGGTGTTGCTGCTTCGTCTGCTTCCTGGTTGTACAGCATCGGTGCTCTTTCTGGATTTGCACATCGAACGGAGAGATTCTGCCTGTGGTTAATGTGCGCCGGGAAACACCCTCATTGCATGGCTTAGCTTTGATGATGGTGATGGTGTTGGAGTTGGTGAGAAGAACAAATACGCAGTCTAGAAGTCTAGTAATCTGTTCCAATTCCAACACTTCTGTCTGTTCCCTTGGATGTTGTGTTCGTCATTGGGCGGCGCCTTTATTCTGTTTGCCTGATGTTTTGATGAGGTGTAGAATGACTTCAATGGCGCCTCACACGTGCCTCCCATTTTTCCCTTCAGTTCAACGATTTTAAGACCACGACTTAACCAACAAGAACAAAAATGAAGGCATAGAGGAAAGACAAGAAACAAACTCTTGAAAATAATTTTGTACTTGAAGTTGTTGACCAAAAATTATTTCATTTTTTTAAATTTAAATAAGAAAAATTAACTTGGGTTACACTTAACCTATATTCAAAAAATTGCAGTAAATTTTTTATCATTACAAATGAAAAAGTACATATTTAAAAGAATTGAAATATGTTTGGCCAGAGTGTGTTTTTGTAATGTTGTGCTTTCACATACAACTTACTCATTTCATATATATATTCAGTTATTTTAAAAAGATATATTTAAAATATTAAAATGTAACCTATAGGTTAAGAATAAATTAGTACTTAAGTATAATGATATAAACATTTTTATAGTGTTGTACTCAGAATTTGACACTTATTTCTTATATTCAAACCCAAAAGTGATGTGTGTGAAAAATAATAATACATTAGAGAACAGTTGGCAATCTAATTAATTCAAACCAAATTATGGTCCAAACCAAGAATATTTAAAACATTAAAATTATAAAACTAAACTGGTTTATATTTTACAAACAGTTCAACTAAACTATTATCCGTTTTGAGGCAATGAAAACTTAGTGTTATGTGGTTGGTTCTCGTTCAAATTTGTGTCATTCAAAATTAACGAACAAACTTTTGATTCTTACATCTTGTACGCATGAAATCACTCTACCAACCAAAAGCTAAAATAACTTTTTGAATATATTTAAAATAAATCCAAAACTAAAAAACTGTTTTCTTCCCAGAAACTAGTTTCATCAAAACCAAGCTAATTTAAGAAGAGAAAAGTAAGGTTTTTAATTTCAAAATCCAATATTAATTAGTTAATTATCGTCCGCAAATTTTGTGAGCAGAATTTACGTTAATATTCATAATTTAAATAACAAATTATTGCAGAAAACCAATTCAAAGACGTGTTTCACTTTAACGATACTGTAAAACAATTCGGAAGTTGCATATTGCTACACTCATGCAGCCAGAAAAAATCAATCAGAAATTTTCCATTTAACCATTAAAGGTTGAATGGGATAAAAGTCTAAAAACAAGTCATCTGCTGAAGAATCAATACTCCAACTTATTTTTCTGAAAAATCTGACAAAAGGATAAAAAAGAATTCAGGAATTGTAGCTAAGCAATTTACATATATACAGTGGAGAGCAAATAACTAAGCTATCGTTAAACTACAAAGCTACCATTAAAGAAGTAAAGCAAGCTAAAAGATAATATTCATTGATGACCATGATTAAAGAGGAATACGCACATATTCTAAAGTACGCCAATGACTAAATAATGAGGCTACTACAAGTGTCATTACCTCGTTTTAGAAATTTAAAATTAATAGAAAATAATATTATAACATTTTACTACATCCTATAGAATCCCTTAACCACTTAATTTTCTTTCTTTTGGGTCGGTCATCCTATCATATACCTATGAGAGTTTATTATACTAAAAGGAAAAATTTTGAAAGAAAAAAAAAAACTACCTTCAAAAAGCAGAAATCAAACCAGTAAGAATATGCAGTGTCAACTTAGTGTTTTACCACTGAATTTACTAGCCAGGAGGAAAGTACATAAAATCATTTGAGAGCACACATCTTGGTTCTTACTCTCAGATTTCTTGTCCCCCTTAATAACAAATGATGTTAATGCAAAGTAATATACATCCATAATGAACAACTATATATCCAGAAAGATCAAGGACCTATCAAATCCTTCAACAGAACCGTGAGTACAGGAATCAACAAAAGTAAGCTATCAGAGGCATGACCAACCAACATGATGCAGCTTCCTTAAGGAGGGTTTTTCCCTCCTTTAGAGGCTGCTGCTAGACCTGAATTCTAGTTATAGAGAAAGATCAAAACTCTCTGGAGTACCAACTCTAACTGCCTTCAAATGAATTGGATATTGAGCACCTACAAAACAACCATTCTATCCTAACTTTACAACTAACCAGAATGCTTATGTATGGTCAGACACGACTCTATGCCTCGCTTCTTACCAATCTAACTGCAAATATGCACATGTTTGCAAGAAGAAAAAGTACACATGAATATTATCAAGCAGGAGGTTTCACATGGTGTCCCGTTTTCCGTCTGTGTCTGCTAAAGTCTGATACAAACCTGAAGGAAAGGCCGCACCCCTCCACCTTGCAGTGATAAGGCTTCTCCCCAGTATGTACGCGTATGTGCTCTGTCCTTGCCCAAGCCCACTTGAACGACATGGAACAACCTTTCCATGGGCACTTAAGGGGCCTCTCATCATCATGGACACGCTGGTGAAGTAAAGCATATTTGTGGGAACTGAACTTCTTACCACACCCTTCATACGGGCAAAGGTTTCGTTTATGCAACAGTAACTCTGCCTTGGTCTTGAAACTCATTCTGCAACCATCGAGGTCGCACTTGTGGGACTTTTTAACACCATCTTTTTTATTTTTGCAAGGAACCAAAACTTCAGAAGATCTCCTTGCCCGTTTAGCCACCTGATTTTCCTTGTCAACTTGGTTGATTTCTACTCTACTTTTTCCAGCGGCAATCTTCCCAGCTCTTGGCCTCAACCCCTCGCATGGACTTCTAATAAAGTTGTCAGAATTAGATTCGTTCCTCCTCGTTCGTTCCACTTTCCTCTTTTTTTTCTTCCCAGCATATAATCTGGGAACTTCTGTAGCCAACTCACAGCTTTCCAGCCCTCTTTTATCTTGGGACAAATCAGCTTTGATTTCATTTATGTTATCTGCAACATAAATCTCTTTCCCAATTTTTGAGCCTTCCTGCATTGATAGAGAAGAGTCCTTTATGGATGCATTAACTGACTGGATTTCCATTTTTTTTTCTTTATCTGGAATAAATTGAATACAGGAGTCTTTGTTAGGACAGGTTTCCACTGAAACTTCAGAACATCCTAACTCTATTGAAGTTACGCTTTTATTTTCAACTTTTGCAGCATAACTAGAAACAGGTTCCTCGTTAATTTTGTTCATATTTTCAATCCCACACTGCACAGACGATGGACACCGTTGTTTTGCTGAAACATGAGTAGACTGACTTATTTCCCTTTTGCTATTTTTTCCACCCTGAGTTACCTGTTGCATCTCACCATCCAAGATTCCGTTATTATGCAGGTCTGCAGAAGCATAAAACTCCCTTCCAACTTCACAAACTTCATTTGGAGTATGTTCACTAATTGGCCCGCCATCAATTCGAGGTTCCTTGTCTGTTTCACATATAGAATCAATTTCTTCTTCAGTTGTCCTTTCTAGGAAAATTGGATTCCCAACTCTTTCAGAGATATAATTATTATTTGGACTTTCAACATTTCCATCCATAGATGCAAGTGTAGATTGATTTACCATTGAAGCAGTTGATAAAGCAGCTTCCTCCTTGTTGCTTTTGTAGGTAGACTGATATTCTTGATGCCCTTCATCATCCAATATTAACCTATTACAGTTGCTATCAATCATAACTGCTTCTTCAATTTCAGTCTTTCTAATCATTTCAATATTTCCATCTGTTGCATTTGAAAATGCACTAGAACATTTCTTGTCCTGACAATCTTGGCTCTCCTTGCTACATATTTCTGAGACACTGGTATTGCAGTGCATCTTAGAGTGACTGAGTGTTAAATCATTATTTCTGTCTACATGTGATTCTTGCATGGTTTGATTCTCAATCTCGGCTCCAACTTCTTCAATCATTAAAATATGACCAGGAATGGAATTTGAAGGTTGTGACTTAGCAGCATTCATTTTCGTGCTAATTGGTATTTCAGCAATCTGGATTTCAGGATGCATTGCAGACATTTCAGTAGAAGCAGAAGCACATGGCAATGCACACTCGGTACTTAAATTCTCAGCTTCAAGAGTTTTAGAAACACAATTATTATGATCCGCACTTAAGGTAGCTGACACATTTTTTGACTTCTCTTGGAATTCACATACCATGTTTGCTACAGGGAAACTCCTTTGCTTTGACTTGAACTTCCTTCTTGAATACTGAATTAGCTTCTTTTCAGCAATGGAGTCATTTATTCTTCCACCCAACCGATCATCCTTTTTTCTCTCAATGCTGTAAGAGGATTTAGTCTGAGCTAAATGACTCGACCTTTTTGACCGAGACCTCCGAGACAGCCAATTCAAAGCTAAAACATTTGAAGCAGGACAATTATCATAAAACAATGTCTCCAGTGTCCAAGGAACTTGTTTAGATGGAGCATTATTTCTTGCATGGACCCAATTCCGTAGGTTAATGCCTAGTGTTGATGTCCAGTCTTCACATTGATCAAGCTCTTCACCATCAACCGCCAGATCTATCAGGGTCAAATTTTCTGGGGATGCGGTATCTAATGCAATCTCATTATAATTAAAAGCACCATGTATCTCTTCCGCAACTTCCTTGGCATGTGCCTTTATTTTCTGATAGTCTACAGAAATGCAGAAAAGTATAAGAAAATAAATATATTAAATAATTGAAAGACTCATCTATGCATGCCATGCTTCTTGAGTTATAAGATAAAACTTTCATTCTTTAACTGATAACAAATTGATGTAAACTGAATTCCAACATAAATTATACATTGATCAACAACTGACTTGTGCACACAGATTTCATATCTATCTGGCCCTGTGGTGTGCATATGGTTTATACAAGGAGTGGAGAAGAGAAACACGAGAATGAACAATCTGAAATTGATTCAATGTTGATAACATGTGATAGTGGTAGCATTATATCTTATTTATACTTTTTTATCAGAAAGAATAGAATCTTATTTATACCAAAAAAGGTCATTTAGACTTTTAGTCCTAATAAAATAAGGACACAACAACAGAAGCCTCAATCCCTCTATATGAGTCAGCTACATAGACCACAGGACACTATTCTCTAAGTTGAAGACTAAATCTTCATCACTATAAGACCCCTCTTAATAACTTCGTTCAATGTCTTTCTCATAGTAGTCAATGGCTTATAGCGACATTGTGCAATTACTCCCAAAAACATTATTCTGGAACATTGAGATTGGTGGAGCAATTAGAAGTGAAACACAAACAAAAGAGTGAAAGTGTGACCAAATTTTTTTATTGCCAACAAAACAGTGAGAGCTGACAAATGAAAAACAGAATACACCAAACAAAAGAGTTTCAAAGTTTAGGACTTTGAGGACTAATTTGGGGGTTAATGTGTGTTTGGGGCTTAGGTGGGGAAAGAAGGAAACGAGAAAAGTGAGACTAACTAGATATTAATTTGATGTGATACAAAAAACAAACATTAGGCTTCATTTATGCTATCAAACCAAAATCATATCCTAATTAAATAAGAAAACATATATGAAATGTGGAAACCACTTCTAAGATATCATCCAAGATGTAAGGGATTCCAAGATACTTCAACAAACCCTATTTAGCTGAAACTGATCAGATTGTTATATACGAAGAGCCACAAGATTTCCTTACTATATTGAAGTTGAAAGGTGCAGAAAACAGAAAATCATACATCTCTTGCAATTGGACATTTGATTTTACCCAACTTTTACAGAATGATAATGCAGGTAGATTTGTAATCTGCAAACTAACCTGAATGACAAATTATAAGCACATTGGCTCCACCTTTGCTCTGCAACATCTCTACTATTTGAACAGCATGCCCCAGGCAGAAAATCCGAGGCCTGAAAAATTTACTGGAGGTGTCCCAACATTTACTACACTTATTTAATGAGTGATCTGGCATCTCCTTTATTGATGAAAGTTCAGAAACTGAAAGATCCCCTGTAGAACAGATCATACAGTAACTCATTTCAGCATTAAGTGTCATCTGAATGGCAAAGTAAAGGATACTTCAAAAGATTCAACTTCAACAGTCCAATATGTTTTGGTCATCATGTAAGCTTCCGTAATATCATAAAAAAGGAAAACGCACACAGAACGATACATAGTTGATATAATCATGAGATAAGGAGTATGCCAAATTTCCAGTAAATGTTGCAGAGGATAAAATAATATTTTGGTAATGTAATTTGGTATTTTGGGTCATTATTACATAGAGGAATCAATTCAATATGTACAACTTATAGCTACGTATTAAATGCCACTTAAAATAAGTGCAGCAATGATAGTAATAAGGTTTCTAGCAGGATGAGATCCACAACACAACTGATTTCCTTGTAATATTTGTATTCTATCTGATCCAGGAATTTAGAAGATTTTTGGAGACCAGAATCATAATAACTCTAGAAGTTACAACTTTCGACCTTGCCCACATCCATAGTGGTTGACAAGTTCAGCTTTACTACATTATAATGCACAAATGAAGAAGCATAAAGACCACCACGTGAAAATGAGATAAAAATAAATATATACAGTATGACAAAGCATGAAGGTATTACTTGATATGGAACTATGAAGACCAGTAGTAGAGTCCGGAGAGGAAACTTGAATTAGATGATTATCAGGAAGAAGTTCCATTGTCAATTTCTCAGTTGGTTGTATCACAGCCATAAATGGAAAACCAAGGATTCCACAACCGACACAAGCCAATGCTCCGGAATCAGTTTGGAAGTGATAGGGAAGATCATCACCACCAATATCTATATTAGTCAAACAATCCAAATACAAACTCATCTCATCATCAAGCAGATAATGACTATTCTTTTCAGCAGAGCTAATATTTGATATGTTGGCCAAAGAGGTTCCAGTTGTACAAGTTAAATCGGGCAACTGAAAATCTTTGCTGGAATCTGGCAGCAAATCAGCATTCCATAAAACAGCTCTTTTAGCAGCTTCCTTTCCAAGAAGAATGGATAGCAGCTTGTTTTCCTGTAGCATGTCTTCAATGAAAGCCTGTTTTACTGAAAACTCCCTTTCTTCTTTCTGACGGTCTCTCAAACGAGAGCTACGCACACCAGGTAATAGTGTTCTTGGAACTCTATCAAATCAAACATATCATCATGAAGAATAAAAATTATGTAATTCAATTGAAACCTAGATACAAGCCAAACACATCTGAATGTTAAAACAATTTTTCTGATAGAAAAACAAGAATTGCAGACAGATCTATACGAACATCTAGACCTATACAATCTAAAAGCCAACAGAAATATTCCACTTCAAGATCAAATAGAACCAATATTTTAAACTTTAAATCTAAAATATCTCAGTTGTGTTTTATATTGTACAGATCAGAAATAAGTGATTTTGATATAAAATAATGGAGTAAATATATTTTAGAGATTTTAAGGAAAAAAAAAAGCATAAGCTAATTTATGTTTGCTTACAATAATAAAAAATCACTTTAAAAAACCGCTAAATTTATGAGAAGCTATTCAAAATAGCTCGATTTTAATTAGATTTTAGACATTTTTCAACTTTTGATTATTTTGAAAAGTTGAAAAAACAAGAGCATTAAAAACTAAAAGAAGATAGCATTGTTATAAAAAATGTTATTTTTGTACAAGAAAATCTGTAACAAACATATCCATTTTGAAACTTGAATACAATGGGTAATTGCAAAGGACTTGTAATATTACTATCCATTGATGCCATTAAACAACTGGAGTACTTATTAAAAATCACTAATGGCAATCACAAATAATTAAGAATGATTGTCACCGGGTTTTATTGGTAAAAAAATAAGAGCTAATTATTTATTGAAATGATAATATAATCTCTAAAGGGCAATATCTATGTATACAGGCAGTGGTGGAAGATGCACTTACCTTGAAATAAAAGACATGGTCAGTAAGTAAAGTAGTTGCTGATGGGAAAGCATGGGAAGATAGTTCATTGCAGCTCTGCGCACTGCAGCTTCCTTGGCTACGCTAAGCCATTGTGGAGTTCCAAAGTTAGCAGCTTCCCCACAGTTAAAACCTTGATTTCACCAAATTGAATACAAAATGAGAATTATGTTGACTATTGAAGAGAATGAGAATTATCTTGACTTTACAATTGAAGAGAGACCTAACAGGACACTATAGGGTGGATAAAAAAAGTGCTTCTAAAGTCCCGTGGAAAGATAAGAGGTTTCTCTTTAACTATAGATGCCATGATTAAAATTTAAAACTAACCACTATTTGGTTCCAATGGTTCCTTGTAAAAAGTTCAAAGTTGAAAAGGAACGGGACAAAAACAAATCCACCAGAAAATTATAAAGACTAGAGAGAAACAGACCAATCAAACTATTAGAGAAACACAACCAAACTATCTTTACACAATGAATAAGCCATCAACCACCTGAATGCTCAACCTTGAGCACAATTTTATTTTTTTTCATTATCCTTTTATGTCACTCTCCCCATATATCTTACATCAGTTTCTTAAGTTTATGCCGTGATATTAAATTCTTAAAAGAACTACATTAATTTTGTTGAAAATGCTACACCAACTAGATATATGACCAAATTATAATATATAAGTCGGTACAAATATCACCCTACAAACCGCTTTTGTGAAGTCAAGTTAGGCTTAAAATCTTTTTTCTAAGATGGTACCAAAACTTATCCTAACTATATTTGTCACTCACTATTGAAATACTCATAAATATTTGCTTCCACACTTAAAATGTCTCATCCTCAGCTCAGTATAAGGAGGTGTGTTAAAGTTCTCACATTAACTAGATATATAAGCAAATTATGTTATATAAGTGGGTGCAAATCTCATCTTGTAAAGTTAGACTTAAAGCTGACTTTCTAAGAAATTTTATACATTAGAAGTCCAGTTATAAAAAGGTAGCACTGATTAGCCAAAGAGTGGGATATCCAAAAGATGCAATAGAGTAACATGTTTTATTGTTGGTCATATAATATTGGGTTGGGTGACTTTTTGAGAACATATTAATTTTTTTGTATCATCCCATATCTTGTCATATTATATTCTATTTTTTAAGAAATGTTATATCCCTATATTGTACCTTTGTCATACTAGATACTTATGCATAAAAGCAGACGTAGAGGATGTCTGACATGTTTCCCTTATCCCTATAGCACATAATAGTTTAAGCAAAGAAATTTTTATTTCATTCTTCACTAAAAAAAAGGTTCAGGTTATAATATATTTCGTTAGGCATCCCAAGGCAAAGGTGTATTTTAGAAAGAAAAGAGGAGATAGCAGGAGATTTTATTTAACTCCACATAGGCAGGATAATGATGCAATATCTGGTGACTACCTGCTGCAAACATGGCAGCAAGGAGCCTAGGAGCATGGAAATGGAAGGAAGGATTCAGCCGGAATTGGAAAGAAAACGAAAGAGGTAGAACAGAAGTGATCACAGCAGATTAGGAGGGAGAGACCAGGAACTCTCAAAACATCACTGAAATAAGTTTTCTTGTTACATTTTGAGAGAACAGTAACTACATCCCTTCTCCTGCGTTACTATATCAGTGTCATCAGAGGGGATTCTGTAAGTATAAACCAATAAAACAGTGCATCCTGTTTCGATTTCATTAATTGGTATGACAGAATTAAAAGGTATGAGGCTTTAGTTGCATATTAGAAGAACAGAGACGTTATATTTGTTTTTGGGCTGTCTCATCACAATAACCAGCTTTTGTGGCTTGGTTCTCACAAGGGTTATATCATAAAAACTCCAAGCTTAGTGGAGAGAAATTTGAATAGTTTGTAAGTAAACTTGAACCTCCAAATGCCATCACCAACACACCACAACGACAACAACCACTAGGCTAAATGAATTTGTCAATGACTGAATGCCATTTGACTTTATCAAAAACCAAACTTTTTAGTAAAACTGTATAGAGAAAGGTCTCTTCTAATGGTTTCTCCTAATTACTCCTTATGACTTCCTACACTCCTTTTAATTAAAGTATATTTGATTCTTTTCTCTCTCACTGTAACCTATGTTGATCTTACTTTTCCCATGACTAAACCACCTTTATTTGTTTAAATCATCTTCTCAATGGTTACAAATCCACTTTAATCCCAAAAATACCCATTCTTAATCTAACCTTTACTTGTATTTTTCTCATCTCAGCTACACTTACCATTTGCTCAAGTTGGCACCTTGCAGCACACATTATTCTCTACCACAACTTAACGTCACAAAACCAGCTTGTGAGGTGAGGTATGCACTCATACACTATAATATGGTCATATATTTAGTCGATGCGGGATATCTAACATACTCCCTAATGTCGAAGACCGGATATCTCGAGCGTAGAAATAGAGGAAGGTTCGATAACAGGTGTCACAATAGACCTAACAAATCTTGTTGAGATAGACTTCAATAGACTTTGATACTATCTTAAAAAGTGGACTTTAAGCATAACTCAAATTAACAAACTTGGTTTATAAGATGAGATTTACACCCTACTTATATTATAATTTAATCATATCGCTAATCAATGTGTAATCTTCAAGACATCCCCTCACACTGAGAATATTGAGCATGGGAATAGTAGGGACCTAATAATGAGTGACATGATAGACCCAACAAATCTCACAAGGATAGGCAGTAATAAGCTTTGATATCATATCAGAAAGTGGATTTTAAGTCTTACTCAACCTCACAAAACCAACTTGTAAGATAACGTTTGCACTCACTAATTTACCATAATTTGATCATATCTCTAGTAGATGTGGGATCTCCAAGAGACTACATAATTGTTCGGTAGAACAATGTTTGATAGGCCCTTTATCAATTCACAATTCACAAGTTATGCCTAAACTATTCACAATTCCTCCCACCCACATGGTATACTGATAATGCCAAAAAAAATATTGGGTTCACACTAACACAGTTTAAACTGTATCTTTTCATAATGCATGGCTAAAATATTTTCCCTCATGTTTAAAAACAAAAATGGCCTTTATTCTTCTTATCAAACATTATAGAGTATATATTGATATTCTAAACGAAATCAATTAAACTGTGGTCTTCAATATGCAAGTTATTTCTTCATTGCAGAAAGACCACTACAGTCAATCCATCAGTCATAAGCTAAAAGTCTACAACACTAGTTTTCTGTAAAAATCAGGAATGTACAAAAGCTTCAAAGCATTTACCATGGCTGAATCCTACATGATAAGCTCTTGGAAAAGTCACAACAAATTCGCCAGGGTTCTGTGTTAACCTAGAACGAAAAGCCAGTGCATTAGTAAGTTTGAAGTTCAATAAAGAGAACTACATATTTTAAATGATAATAATTTTTAAGCACACAAGTTAACATCACGGATATTCTCAAAATGAAAGAATGTCAAATATGTTAAGCAACTGACCTGCAACAAGGAATTCCAGATGCAACAATTACCTCAGGTGACAAAAGAGTTGTTTTTTCACCCAAAAGTTTCAATGCGGCTGGCAAGAAAAGCAAATGTACTTGAGTCACAAATTCAGTGTAGATGCTATAGCATTCAACTACCTCAAGAATAAAATGGATCTACTAAAAGAAAAAATAAATGAGATGAACGGGTTTGAATTCAAAGAAAAAAAATCTCATTTTCAGAAGATTGTATAGGAACCATAAAACAACTTTTATTTTTTTTATTTCTTTTCTGTTTTCACATTTTCTTACATAAACTAGAAAAAACAGCAAACGAAGTGAAAACAGAAAACATTTTCTCAAAACCAAACAACCCCTAATATGCAATATCGATTAACAAATTTGGTTTTGCCCATGTCCATCTTTGACACAAGTGTTGATACTTTACTTCTACAGAGTTAAGTTAGACTGTTAAGAGGCATGCACACAGACAGAGTCCTTAGCTATTCTCTGTACATATATTTACCTTACAAAGTACGTGCTTATGTAATTTTTAAGTCATAAACTTCTATTGAAGATTTTCTATATTGCCACAACAGTGTCAAGTTGTGTCCTGTGTACACTGCAATTTGATATGCCTTGAAAATTACTTTTTTTTTGTATAGTTGAAATCAGAATAGAACAAAAGTCAGAATAAGGAAAAGATATTAAATAATTAGAGTATTAAGGCCTTCTCCATCCATAAAATTTTAAAAATTGAAAGAACTGATAGAAAACAAAGAAAAACTTATTAAAGCATTTACAGAATTGCATTGCGCGAGCCACTAAGAGAAATTACCACACTTTTTATTGAGGAAAATAGAAATGCCAAAAAGATTAGCTATATCAAGAGAAGAAAACTACCTTTGTGTTAGCTACTTTATCATCCTTGTTATAAGAGGAATAGTCATAGAGGCGGATATTAAAAAGGCAGACATGTATGCAAACACCACACACATTTACTGGCAAGGCAAGGTAGCAATACTCCTAACACACTTTTTTATTGATTGAAATTTGTTGGACAATCACAAAATGTGTGGGTTCCACACCTTATTTTAGTGAAACCTAATTATGATTTTGTAAATTTCAATAGATTTTAAAAATTAAGAGTGTGATAGAAAGGTTGTTTTAGAGAGTTGTTAGCTCTCCTCATACTAGCAAATATAAGTAAAACTGACACTATAAATCACTACATATTTTTCTCAATGTATCATGCCAAAGCCAGAGATCGAGCATAATCAAGTTTTTCCTTCCATTTGTATGCACAGAATCATTTTAATAAAAACATGGAAATATGTCAATTCAACCTTTGGTGCCAAATTTTCTGTAAACAGATAATAGTCAAAGCACTCACATACCTAAGTGATCAATATCACCACCATAACCCTCAGTACGGATGACTTCCTCAAAAGCAAAGGCATAATCTCCAGGAACAGCATACCAAGTCTTTGATGAGCCAGTGTGAAGAAAATTCAAGCTGTGAAGCTCATGATCCTCTACATGCCAAGCAAACCAACTGAACAGCATACCAATGTACACCATAGGTGAAGTGACACCAGGAATATCATCCGGCATAAAACGTGTAAGTGAGCCAGATGATCGTGCAATAACTTGCAGGTTCCAAGGACTGTTCGAAAGCTTCCAACCAGCAGTGCCTTGCATATCATTGCCGGTATCTGTACTCTTTTCCTTAAAAGATTGTGAATCTTCATTCGATGAAAATGTTGACCCAGTAGCAACTGATTTGGTCATCCGTAAACATGTGTCAGCATCACTTAGGACAGAAGCACCCTTAGTTTCATCAGTTTGGCTATCTCTTCCGCAACCCATTACAGTTTGTTTACAATCAGAGCTATCTAGCCTACTCTTATAATAAGTCCTTTTTCTTAGCCTTCTATGACTATAATGAAATTGACCCTTTGACTCTTCAAAAGCAGACCCAGGCACGTCATTGGCATACTCCACATATATTGGCTTTTCTAAAGTTGCCTTCCAAAACATAGACTCTATAACCAGCGGAGAAACATCCTTCACCGACCCTAGCAAGCTTCTTGCAAAGGACTTCGATTTAGACTCAAACTGTTCCAGAGTATAAACCTCCCCACTTTGCCATACTTGCTTATGAACACCTGACAGAGGATTCTGAACCGTTCCTTTGGCTTTTTTCACACTCTGACTCTGCCCTAGTTCTTGATGCCTTGTAGTAAACACGGCTCGAGACACCCCATCATTACTACCATCCCCAGAACTGGTTTTTAATGAATTACAAACACCTAGTGAACTGTTATCTGTACCCAAATCCGGGCACTTCAAGAGTGACCTATTCAAATTAGAAAAAACATATTTTTTTGAGGGTTTGGGCAATGGTGGGATAATCTTACAAATCCCGAAGCCGGAAGCTTCCTTCTCAATCTTTGAAATGTAAGCAATTGGGTCAGCAAATTCAGTGTCGGTAGGGCGAAATTCCGGGGCCAGTGGCAACCCTTTCAGCCAATTGGGAATTTCAACACTACCCATTACATGAAAAATAAAAAAAATAAAAAATAAAGAACAAAAACGAAAATTGAAGATTTGTAACAGCAATGCAAGTTGGAGCAGGAGGCTAGCTCTATTCAATCACGTGCAACACTAGAGTCCATTGAGATTCTCAAAAACCCTAAAGTGGGTAAGAGATTTGGTGAAATATTTCATAAATTTGAAGCAATTGGGAAAACTATAAGGTCGTGGGTTGAGCAAAATAGCGAAATGCGAAGTAAAAGCTGAAGGAGGAAGTGAATTGCAGAACCTGTAACTGCAAAGCACTGTGCATGATTGGCCTTCAAAGTTCAAACCCACCGTATGAATTTTTTAGACATAAAGAGAACGGTGGTTTTTGATTATGTGCTGAGTGACATTTTTCAATCGGCTTATGTTAGTCATCTCCTGCTTCACTCAGCTAATTTGCACCGCAGGAACTCGACAACCATCAAATGTCTTGTATTTTTAAACCATTACAAAATGCTAATATTAATTACTTATTACTATAAATAATAGTTTTTTATTGTTCTATCTTGTAAATATATAAATTAAATATTTATGTTTATATAAAAAAAAAAAATATTTTTAATATATAAACTATATCTTAGAGTTATAATGAATAGCTTAAATTACAATATTAGATTACTTTTATCGATTGACATTTCGAAGAAAATATATTAAAATTTAATAGAGATAAAAATAAAATATATGAAATAATTTATTTTTGTAAAAGTATATTGAAACAAAATATGAGAGACCAACACGTGATTAGTTTAAGTGATAACACTTGATTCTCTAAACAAGTGATCAAAAGTGTTGACTCTTGATCTTATGCTAAACTTGAAAAATTATGATTAAATATTTTCTCAATTTTTAAACTATTTAACGATTTTTAATTGAAATGATAAAGTATTTTATTTGATTGTTTGCCAACTTCTTTCATAAACTTTTATTCACCAAATGAATATAATTTTTATAATATTAAAATTAATATCACTTTGTAATAAATAAAATAAATCAACCTTAATTGTTTTTAAATTTAAAATGATTCCATTCAGTATATAAGAGCTCGCATGAGAAGGATTTAGCTGAACTGATTAAGATTAAGTAGGATGATTTAATTATTATAAATTTATTAACATATTTTTAATTTTTACATATAATTAAAAAAAAAACTCGCATGAGCTGTTAATGAAACACTATTATCTAAACTTAATATTGTTATGTTTGCAAGACCGTTCTTTATGAACATTGCAAAAGGAAGGAAATTAAATATCTTTCATTTTTATGCCTTTGGATATAAATATTTTATTGTAAACAACGAGAAGGAATACTTTCGCAAATTTAATACTACATCAATATTCTTAAATAAGTATTAGTAAAGTCTCTAAGATTTTCTTAGAACTATAACTTTTTTTAATTTTGGTTATATTGAAATACTAACATCTAACCGATTTCTTAATATCCACGTATAAATTTCAACTTTTCATAATAATAATGTTTGGTTGAATTTTATCAATATATTATAGTTAGTCATTTTTTAAATGTTGATATCGTGTTATAATTCGTTGTATCGAAATCTAACAGAATTTGTAAAAAGCATAATATATTTTAAAATATAATTTAAACACACAAGTTTATATACACATATAAATATTTCTAAAAGAAAAGATCAAATAAAGTTTTTTATTATCCTCTAACTCCTACACATGTCTATATATTTATTCGTGTATGTATTACATTTGTCATAGTTTACAATACAAACAAAATATATAAAGATAAGTTATTGAAAAATATATAAAATAAGATATGTTAATCAACAAATCACAATCATTCAATCTTCTTAAAATACCAATATACTACAAGAGTATAGACTACACATGGATCTATACAATAAAAAATATTCGACAAGCAGATATTGATTGACATATTCTGAAAGATTCGTATTAAGTATATTTTACCAGATGTTAATGTCTGATCCAATAAACAAAACTTAGATTTACCAGCAAACCTATAAGAATGGATTATGATAAGTTCATTACAACACAAGTCATATATCGACATATATTACGATGTGCAAACTCCCAGGATTATTTCAATGCAACCCAATTCGTGCATCCATGTATGTAACTGTGTGCAATAACTTCTTCGTCAGCTTCTCACCACCTGATATCTTAGTTTATGTGACTCAGATTATCAGTAAAATAAGGGGATAAAAGAATATTTATTACAACATAAATGTCAATACTTAATACACTAATCAAACAATAGTTTACTATAGCACAAAATCAATTAAATTTACAACTTAATATTCATTCCACATTTAAAATAAACATTCATATACAATCCATTAAAGAGATAAGAAGAACAGAAAAATAAAGAAAAAAAAAAAAAAAATTTAGCTCGAGAGAGAATGGGTTTTCTCGAGCAAAAATATTTTAGCTTAAGCGAAAATTGGGCAGAGATGGTTGATTTTCAATGTTGTACTCAAGAGTGAATGCAATGTTAAGTTGTAATGTTATTTCTATTTGAGTGATAATTGACTTGCTTAAGCAAAAATATCAAAACATCATCATGAAACCAAATAAACCTATTTTCAAAGTTTTATCCAAAACAAGTTTAATAAGTACAACTCTCAACACATTCAAAATGATCAATACAATCCAAAAAAATTTCAAACATCGTCACTCATTTCAATTCAACATTCAAGTAATCCTTACATAGAAACCGAAATATTGTGACCAAATCATATATCTTAAGATTATATAAAAAAAACATAAATATTTTCCCTTGCCTGTAGTTCCTTATTCCAAAAAAAATTCACCGAAACAAAATAATCACTCAAAATCTATATACCAAGAACAAAGTATTCAAACATAACAAAATTTCAATATGAAATTGAGACAATATTTTTTCTCAATTATCTTCACAAAATTAATAACAATATCAAAAGAAAAATTTGAGATCAATAAATTTGTAGAGTAAACAGAAAGATACTCTTCTTGAAAATCTAATATATGTGATTGGATTCAGAAAGATTGAGATATGATAAAAAGAAAAAAAGAGAGAGAAACAAAAATTACATGTTACATGAATTCAAAAAGACAAAAATATTATTTCAAATATGTAACAACGCCTTTTTTTAAAAAACAAAACAGAACCCTCCCCCTGCACGCACCCTTTTTTTCTTTCTTCCTTATCTCCCTTTCTCTCTCTCCATATTCTCTTCTCTCCCCCTCTCTTAATTTTATCTCCTAATCTTCATATATTTTAGAATTTGATTGGACTACGTTGTAGTTGGCGAGTTAAGGAACATTTCTACCCGATCTGATTTCCAAACAAAGTAAGTTCATTTTTACTCTAAATATCCTTTGTTCTTTGTTTTTCCTTAGAATTTAGTCATCAATCTTGGTGGAGTCAATTGATAAGATTAATCCTCTCAATTTATTCTACTGTATACTGAATTTTTGTTTTGTTTGGATAACTTGCTTTAGGCCCGTAAATCTTGAAGCTTATCCAGACTGTGGGAATAAAATTCTAGAAGTTGCTTGGAAAGCAAGCAATTAAGGTAAGGGAAGCTAAATTTAATTTTTAATAGCATCCTAGGATAAAATATCTGAATGCGGAAGGGATGTGGTCCCAATATTCAATTTCTCTTGGAAGGATGTTGTGTGTTTATATATTGTGTTGTTTGTTTATATATTATTTAAATTTGTAAAAATATTATATTTTGATAGTTTAATATTTAAGTGTTGTTTTTTTATGTTAATTACGCTTTTGAATGTTGTGGGTCGTGTTTGGAATGATATTGTATAATGAAATGGTGTGGAATTGAATTCATACATTTGGGATAATGTATGGACTGATGTTTGACGTGTATTAAGTATTGATGCCTATGTGGTAACAGAGATCTCCGAGCTTCACTGATGATCTAAGTCACATAGACTAATATATCAATTGGTGAGAAGCTGAAGAGAGAGTTCATGCACACCGTGACATATGAGATGCACGACTTGGGTTGTATTAAACTTACCCTGATCCTTTCTGTTGGATTCGCTGGTAATCTTTGGATTAGGTGTTAGTCACTGGTAGGACTTACTTAATACGAGTCTTCCAGAAGAGGTGGTTTGTTGAATATTATGGATGTGTAGATCCATGTGAGATCTATGTGATTGTTTTATGTTGGAATTTGAAGAAAATTGAATAATTGAGAAATTAACCATGTAATTTGATTTTCTCTTTTAATTTAATTGCGTATATTATAAAATTTTATTTTCACTGGCTTACCTTTATTTTTCGTGTTGTGTTTGAACTGCGATGATTGTACTATGTACACGAGCAGATGACCATACAGGTACAGGAGAGCCTTAAAGGTTTTAGAGTTTTATTTTGAGTTATGGATATGTAATTATTTTAATTTCTATAAGTCATCATCTTGTAATAGAAATATTTTGAAAAACTCTAAGTTTGTATAGAAATATGTAGAACGTGTATTTAAATAGTTAGATGTATTTTTGGAATGTTACATTTAATGGTATCAGAGCGGTTCATCCTTAGGATAATCTGATGGTAGTGGGTTTATTTTGTTTCTCCTGCATGTAGATTTTTGTTTAAGTCTAGCCTCAAGACTTAGTTAAAAGTTTCTAATAAGATGTTTGACAAAGTTGTTTTTCTTGAAATCTTGTTTGTGTTCGAGTCAAGTTAATTGTTATGAATAAAG